>Ga0153917_1000236_pt1 | contig 45900 bp, 43 predicted proteins | sample TSFL001MetaG_FD_104695 | JGI IMG/M metagenome (GOLD analysis project Ga0153917, IMG submission 104695) | Attine ant fungus gardens microbial communities from Florida, USA - TSFL001 MetaG | ecosystem: Host-associated > Fungi > Mycelium > Unclassified | place: USA: Florida, Paynes Creek Historic...
CGAGCGTGGATTGCTCAGCTGGCTGCAAGCCCAGAATGCCGACGTCATCTGCCTTCAGGATACCCGCGCCTCGGCCTTTGAACTCGACGACCCAGCTTTCCAGCTCGATGGCTATTTCCTTTACGCCTGCGACGCGGAGGTGCCAGCCCAAGGTGGCGTGGCACTGTACTCGCGGATGCAGCCCAAGGCAGTCATCACCGGCCTGGGCTTCGAGACAGCCGACCGTTACGGGCGTTACCTGCAAGCGGATTTCGACAAGGTAAGTATTGCCACCTTGCTGCTGCCTTCGGGCATGAACGGCGATGAGGACTTGAACCAGAAGTTCAAGTTGATGGATGACTTCGCCCGCTACCTGGACAAGCAGCGTCGCAAGCGTCGCGAGTACATCTACTGCGGCTCGCTGTACGTGGCGCAGCAGAAGCTCGACATCAAGAACTGGCGCGACAGCCAGCAGTCGCCAGGCTTCCTGCCGCCGGAGCGTGCGTGGATGGACGCAATCGTTGGCGACATGGGTTACGTCGACGCCCTGCGCGAAGTCAGCCGTGAAGGCGACCAGTACAGCTGGTGGCCGGACAACGAGCAGGCCGAGATGCTCAACCTGGGCTACCGGTTCGATTACCAGATCCTCACCCCAGGCCTGCGCCGTTTCGTGCGCAACGCCCGCCTGCCACGCCAGCCGCGGTTCTCCCAGCATGCGCCACTGATCGTGGACTACGACTGGACGCTGACCATCTAAAGCATGGGGCTGCCCTGCAGCAGCCCACTCGCGGGTAAACCCGCTCCCACAGGTATGGCGCCACACGCAAGAGCGGCGCAGACCTTGTGGGAGCGGGTTTACCCGCGAATGGTCCTCAGAAAAACCTACTTGATCGGTCGCCAGATCAGCGGATAGCGATAAGGCTTGCCTTCGTTGGCCCTGACCCCCGCAAGGATGGCCAGGACCAGCACCGCCACCGTCAGGATGGCGAACAGCACGATCCCCACCAGCACGAACATCAGCAAGAAGCAGATGAACCCGGCGATGGTCACGCTGATCTGGAAATTCAGCGCCTCCTTGCCCTGCGCGTCGATGAACGGATCCAGCTCACGCTTCCAGATCCACATCACCAACGGACCCAGCAGGTGCCCCAAGGGCACCACCAGGCCAAGCAGCGCCGAGAGATGGCAGAACATCGCCCATTGCCGGATCTCGGCATTGGGCGGGGCGACCGGCAGGTCGTCAGGCTCGTTCATGCGCCACACCTCCTTGGCGTATCAAGGTCAGTCGGCCAGCGAGGCCTTCTGCAATTCGAAGATCTCGGCCATGCCTTTTTGCGCCAGGGCGAGCATGGCGTTGAAGTCTTCAGGCTGGAACGGCGCACCTTCGGCAGTGCCCTGTACTTCGATGAAACCACCGGCGCTGGTCATGACCACGTTCAGGTCGGTCTCGGCGGCGGAGTCTTCCAGGTAGTCCAGGTCGAGCACGGCCTCGCCCTGGTACATGCCCACCGAAACAGCGGCGATCATGTGCTTGAGCGGGTTGCCGCCCTTGAGGCCACCGCGCTTCTTGATCACGGCCAGCGCATCGCACAGGGCAACCATGGCACCGGTGATCGACGCAGTGCGGGTACCGCCGTCGGCCTGGATCACGTCGCAGTCGACGTACAGGGTGACGTCGCCCAGCTTGCTCATGTCCAGCGCGGCGCGCAGGGAGCGGCCGATCAGGCGCTGGATTTCCAGGGTGCGGCCGCCCTGCTTGCCACGGCTCGCCTCACGTTGGTTACGCTCGCCGGTGGAGCGCGGCAGCATGCCGTACTCGGCGGTCAGCCAACCTTGACCCTGGCCCTTGAGGAAGCGGGGAACACCATTCTCGACGCTGACCGTGCAGACGACCTTGGTGTCGCCGAACTCGACCAGTACCGATCCCTCGGCGTGCTTGGTGTAGTTGCGGGTGATGCGGATCGAGCGGAGCTGATCGGCGACGCGACCACTTGGACGTTTCATCTGGGATACCTGTACCGGGACTTGAATCTGGCGAGCATTATAAAGCCCGCCGCCCCAGGAGGACATGCCTATTGTCGCGCCCCTGGCAGCCTGTCGCCTTTTCCCTCCGCCTCTTGAAGCTGTCGGTAACATGGGTGATTGGGCGCCCGTGCCGCACTGCGCTACAATCCCGCGCCTTAGCCCAAAAGGCTTCCCCGTTCATTCAATCTTCGCGAGGTACTCTCCATGGTGCACAGCATGACCGCTTTTGCTCGCGTCGAGCGCGCCGGCAGCCAAGGCACCCTGGCCTGGGAACTGCGCTCGGTCAACCACCGCTACCTGGAGCCCCACCTGCGTCTGCCCGAGGCCCTGCGCGACCTGGAAGGCGCGGTACGCGAAGGCCTGCGCCAGGGGCTGTCGCGCGGCAAGGTGGAGTGCACCCTGCGCCTGAGCGAAGACAGCACCGGCAAGCCCCTTCAGGTCGACCGCGAGCGTGCTGCCCAGCTGGTCGCCGCCGCCGAGGCCGTCGCCAGCCTGATCAAACAGCCTGCACCGCTCAACCCGCTCGAAGTCCTGGCCTGGCCCGGCGTACTGGTGGCCGACGCCAGCGACCCACAGGCCCTCAATGCCGAAGCCATGGCGCTGTTCGACGAAGCACTCGCCGAGCTCAAGGCCGGTCGCCAGCGCGAAGGACTGGAGCTGGCCCGCCTGATCAACGAGCGCCTGGACGGCATGACCACCGAGGTCACCACCCTGCGCGCCCTGGTGCCACAGATGCTGGCCGCCCAGCGCCAGCGCATCCTCGACCGCTTCAATGACCTGCAGGCCGAACTCGACCCGCAGCGCCTGGAACAGGAGATGGTGCTGCTGGCCCAGAAGAGCGACGTGGCCGAGGAGCTGGACCGCCTCAGCACCCATATCACCGAGGTGCGCCGGGTGCTCAAGTCCGGCGGCGCGGCCGGCCGGCGCCTGGACTTCCTTATGCAGGAACTCAACCGCGAGGCCAACACCTTGGGCTCCAAGGCGTTCGACCCACGCAGCACCCAGGCGGCGGTCAACCTCAAGGTGCTGATCGAACAGATGCGTGAACAAGTACAGAACATCGAGTAAGGCCACCCCTACCATGAACCACAGCAGCGGCACCCTCTATATCGTCTCGGCCCCGTCCGGCGCCGGCAAGACCAGCCTGGTCACAGCGCTGACCAAGGCGGACGACAACATCCGCGTCTCGGTCTCCCACACCACGCGCGCCATGCGCCCGGGCGAACAGCACGGAGTGAACTACCACTTCGTCAAGCACGAAGCGTTCAAGGCGCTCATCGAGCAAGGCGACTTCCTCGAGCATGCCGAGGTCTTCGGCAACTTCTACGGCACCTCGCGCAGCGCACTGCTACAGACCCTCGACCAAGGCTACGACCTGATCCTGGAAATCGACTGGCAGGGCGCCCAGCAGGTGCGCAAGCTGATGCCCGAGGCGCTGTCGGTATTCATCCTGCCGCCGAGCCAGCAGGCCCTGCGCCAGCGTCTGGACAACCGTGGCCAGGACAGCGAGGAGATCATCGAAGGCCGCATGAAGGAAGCGGTCAGCGAGATGGTGCACTACGACGAGTATGACTACGTCATCATCAACGACGACTTCGCCGATGCACTGGAAGACCTCAAGGCGGTGTTCCGTGCCAACCGCCTGCTGCTGAAGAAACAGCAACAGCGCCATGGGGCGCTGCTCAAGCAACTGATCGGCTGACAACCGAAGGGGGCCGCCTTGCGGCCCCTTTTTCATTATTCCTGCAGTGGCAGGGTCGCCTGCTGACGCAGGGTAGCCCCCAGGAAGTACGCCGGCGCACGCAGGCGCGACAGCATCATCAGCACGATCCCCAGCACCGAGATGATCGCGGCAATCACGAACACCAGCCCCAGGCCGCCCACATGCGAGCCACTGCCGAAGTCCGGCGAGGCGCTGTCGATCGCGGTACGCACGAAGATGATCGACAGGATCACGCCACCCACCAGCGGGCACAGACCGCGCATGAAGAAGTGGCGCACGCTGTCGAACAGGCTGTCACGGAAGTACCAGACGCAGGCGTAGGCCGTCAGCGAATAGTAGAAGCAGATCATCATGCCCAGCGCGGTGATGGTGTCAGCCAGCACGTTCTCGCTCAGGGTGCGCATGGTCACGTAGAACACGCCAGCGGCGACGCCTGCGCAGATGGTGGCGTAACGCGGGGTCTGCGAGCGCGGGCAGACGCTGGCAAAGCGCTGTGGCACGGCACCGTAGTACCCCATGGCCAGCAAGGTGCGCGCCGGCGACACGAACGTCGACTGCAGCGACGCGGCAGTGCTCGCCAGTACGGCGATGGACATCAGGATTGCCAGCGGCCCCATGACCGGGCCGGCCAGGTGCGCGAAGACGTTCTCCTGGATGCGTGGATTGCCCAGGCCCAGGCCGACATCGCTGATCCCGGCGAACTGCAGGGTGGCAATGGCCGTGACCAGGTACAGGCCCAGGATCAGCAACACCGTCCAGGTGGCAGCCTTGCCCGGGACTTCGTCACTGCCGATCGACTCCTCGCTCACGGTCAGGCACACGTCCCAGCCCCAGAAGATGAAGATCGACAACGACAAGCCTGCGGCGAATGCCGAGAACGACTCCACGCCAAACGGGTTGAACCAGGCAAGGTCGAATGCCAGCGGCGGCGGTGCGGTGGTCTCGCTGAACGCGGCGAACGCAAAGCCGATCAGCACCAGCAACTGCAAGGCAACCAGGCCATATTGCACGGTCATGGTGGTGCCCATCCCGCGGCAGCAGATCCACACTGCCAGGCCGATGAACACGCAACAGGTGGAGATGTTCACCAACAAATGGTCCGCCAATGCGGCCAGCTCATGCCTGCCGGTGATCTGCCCGATGAACAGATAGAAGAAATCGACGGCCACACCCGCCAGGTTGGACAGCACGATGGTGGTGGCCACGACCAGCCCCCAGCCACCGATCCAGCCAATCATCGGGCCGAAGGCACGTGCCGACCAGGTAAAGGAGGTGCCGCTGTCAGGCTCTGCGGCATTGAGCTCGCGATAGCCCAGGGCGACCAGCAGCATGGGCAGGAAGCCAACGATGAAGACAGCGGGAAGATGGGCGCCCACCTCACGCACGGTAGGGCCAAGGGCACCGGTCAGGGTATAGACAGGTGCGATGGTGGAGATACCCAGCACCACGCTGGCCAGCAGGCCCAAACGGCCTTTTGCCAGGCCTTTGCTGGCGCGCTGGGTGTTGCCTGCGTCGGTCGCCACGCCGGGTGGGCGGCCGGCTTCAGTGTATTCGCTCATGAGTCTTTGCCGTAACTATTGGTATTGTTGTCACGGGCCTTGAGAACAAGGCCCGCTTTCACTCATTGAAAGCTGTTGCAGGGAGCGGGTCATCCGAGACCTTTGGGTAACGTCAGAAGGTTTTCTGGCGCGGACGCTCCCGTGCAGCATGGGCAATGCAGGCCTCGCGGAACGCCTGGAAAAGGCTCCGGGAGACCGGGTTTTCGGCGAAACGCCATTCCGGGTGCCACTGCACACCAAGCACGAAGCCCGGCGCATCAGGCATGGACACTGCTTCGATCAGGCCATCCGGGGCCCGTGCCTCGACGCGCAGGCCCGGAGCCAGACGGTCGATGCCCTGGCTGTGCAGCGAGTTGACCTCGAACTGCTCAGCCAGGCCCAAGCGCTCGAACAACCCTCCCGGCGCAACGCCTACAGGGTGTCGAGGGCTGTATTGCACCTCCTGGGGTGCGTCCTCGGGTTCGCGATGGTCCAGGTACCCGGGCAACTCCTGCACGCGCTGGTGCAAGGTACCGCCAAGGGCGACGTTCAGTTCCTGGAAACCACGGCAGATGCAAAACACCGGCACACCGGCGGCAATGGCTGCCTGCAGCAGCGGCAAGGTCAGGCGGTCACGGGCAGTGTCGTGCCGGGTCCCTTCCGCGCTGGGGGCGCCATTGTAATGTTGCGGCTCGACATTAGAAGGCGAGCCGGTAAAAAGAATGCCATCGAGCCGGGCCAGCAGCGCCTGGGGATCACTGCCTTGGTCGCGGGCCGGCAGGATCAGCGGTAGCCCGGCAAAGCCGGCCGCCTCCACGTACTTGTCGCCCACCGTGTGCGACGAGCTCTTCCCCACCTGCTGGCGGCAGGCGCTGACACCGATCAGAGGGACCGCATTTGCGCTCATGGGCTTATACCGTGTGCAGGTACCAGTTGTACTCGAGGTCGGAAATCGAAACTTCGAACTCGGCCAGCTCGCTTTCCTTGCAGGCCACGAAGATGTCGATGTAGTCCGGGCTGATGTATTGGTTGAGCACTTCGCTGTCGTCCAGCGCGCGCAAGGCGTCACGCAGATTGTTCGGCAGGCTCTGCTCCAGTTGCTCGTACGAGTTGCCTTCGATCGGCTCACCCGGCTCGACCTTGTTGGTCAGGCCGTGATGGATGCCGGCCAGGATCGTGGCAAGCATCAGGTACGGGTTGGCGTCGGCACCGGCCACGCGGTGCTCGATGCGCACGTTCTCGCTGCTGTCGGTCGGCACGCGCAGGGCCACGGTGCGGTTGTCCAGGCCCCAGCTCGGCGCATTCGGCACGTAGAACTGGGCGCCGAAGCGGCGGTAGGAGTTGATGTTCGGGCAGAGGAAGGCCATCGAAGCCGGCATGGTTTCCAGCACACCGCCGATGGCGTGGCGCAGTGCGTCACTTTGCAGCGGGTCTTCGTTGGCGAAGATGTTCTTGCCGGTCTTCTTGTCCAGCAACGAGATGTGCACGTGCAGGCCGTTGCCCGCCTGGCCCGGGTAGGGCTTGGCCATGAAGGTGGTGTCCATTTCATGGTCGTAGGCGATGTTCTTGATCAGGCGCTTGAGCAGGATCGCGTAATCGCACGCCTTGAGCGGATCGGCGACGTGGTGCAGGTTGACCTCGAACTGGGCCGGGGCGCTTTCCTTGACGATGGCGTCAGCCGGAATGCCCTGCTCCTTGGCCGCTTCGAGCATGTCCTGCAGGCAGTCGGCGTACTCGTCCAGGTCATCGATCAGGTACACCTGGGTCGACTGCGGACGCTTGCCGGAGATCGGCGAGCGCGGTGGCTGCGGACGGCCGTTGAGGTTGTCCTGGTCGATCAGGTAGAACTCGAGCTCGAAGGCCGCGCAGATATCCAGACCAAGCTCGTCGAACTTGCTGACCACCTGACGCAGCACTTCACGGGGATCGGCGAAGAACGGCTGACCGTCCAGCTCATGCATGGTCATCAGCAGCTGGGCGGTGGGGCGCTTCTGCCAAGGCTCGTCGGACAGGGTGCCGGGGATCGGGTGACAGATGCGGTCGGCATCACCGATGTCCAGGCCAAGGCCGGTGCTTTCGACGGTCGAGCCATTGATATCCAGGGCAAACAGCGACGCCGGCAGGTTGATGCCTTTCTCGTATACCTTGTGCAGGCTGGCGCGTTCGATGCGCTTGCCGCGTACCACACCGTTCATGTCGGAAATCAGCAGATCGACGAACTGCGTGTCCGGATGAGCCTCTAGGAATTCATTCATCTCGCTGGAAGAACTGGCGCACGGAATTACCGACGTCATGGCTGTACATCCTTTGATTCGGGCGGCGATGTGGAGGGATACTGCTGGCGCCTCGCGGGCGGCGATGGTTGCTGCTGTTGTTCTTTTCACTGTCCCATCGTGGGGATAGGGTGCGACCCGGTGTGCATTGATTCCCGGGGGCCGTTCCACTATAAAATGGCCTCTACGCAACAGACATTGGCATTTCGGCAAGCAGAGCGTGCATCGATGCAATATCAGATTACCCATGCCGACCTATCCCTGGTCCTGGCCCTGGAGCGCGGCCGCTCGCTGGCCAAGGCCGCCGAACTGCTCAAGGTAGACGTCTCGACGGTGTTCCGCTCGATCCGCCGACTGGAGTCGGCGCTGGGCACGGCACTGTTCGTCAAGAGCCGAAAGGGCTACCTGCCCACCGATACCGCCCAGGCGCTGGCCGAGCAGGCCGAGCGCGCCGAACAGGCGCTCGACGCCGCACGCATCGCCCTGACCAGCGGCGAGCAAGTGGTCAGCGGTACCGTTCGTCTGACATGCACCGAAGCCGTCATGCACAGCCTGCTGCTGCCGGCGCTGGCCGACTTCATGCCGAACTACCCGGCCCTGTCGCTGGAGCTGGGCACATCCAACACCTTCGCCAACCTCAGCCGACGCGATGCCGATATCGCCCTGCGCCTGACCAACACGCCGCCCGAACACCTGGTCGGCCGCTGCCTGGGCTCCACCTCCTATGTGGTCTGCGGCCAGCCGCAGTGGCGTGAACGCCTGGACGAGTCGCACAACAGCGTGCCATGGATCGCACCGGACGACTCGATGCAGGACCACCCCACGGTGGTCTGGCGCAACCAGCAGTACCCGGGCCTTAGTCCGCGCTACCAGTGCAGCAGCATGTCGACCATTGCCCAGTTGGTGAGCAATGGCCTGGGCGTGGCAGCGCTGCCCGACTACATGGTCGACGCCTTGCCCGAGGTCGAGGCCCTGAGCGGCCCCTTACCCGGCTGCGACACCCAGCTGTGGCTGCTGACCCGGCCGGATTGCCGGGCCCTGCGCTCGGTACAAACATTGTTCGAAGAGCTTACCCCGCGCCTGCGCGACGCGATGTTGTGAGAACACGCCAAGAAGGCTTGTCTCCAGCCCCAGCCTCCCGTTATCGTCAGACTCAAGCGTGCCGGTGTCTGTTCCAGCCCTTTCGCGGGCAAGCCCGCTCCCGCAGGTGCAGTGCACGCCACCTCCCTGTGGGAGCGGGCTTGCCCGCGAAGCAGCCACCGCAGCGCCGCCAGGCAACCACCCGGCAAATCAGCGCTTCCCTATTGGCTGGTGATTTTTTAAACTATCGAGTCCGCCCGCCCACTCTGGGCTGCACGCCTAACGCATTTGCTACTGAGGAAGACCATGGCCCGCGTAACTGTTGAAGACTGCCTGGAACACGTGGATAACCGCTTCGAGCTGGTCATGCTCTCGACCAAGCGCGCCCGTCAGCTGGCCACCGGCGGCAAAGAGCCGCGCGTTGCATGGGAAAACGACAAGCCGACCGTCGTCGCCCTGCGTGAAATCGCCGAAGGTATCGTCACCCCTGAGTTCATCGCCGCCGAAGAGATCGTCACCGAAGATCCGGTCTTCGCTGCGTTCGAGGACGAGAACAACGAGGCTGTCTGATCCATGCCCGGTCGACATCGTGCGGCACAAGGCCTTCTCCCTCGGCAGGAGGTGAACCCATGCCGGGTATAGAAGCCCTCGCCGAACGGCTGTCGACCTACCTCGGCCCCGACCAGGTCAACCTGGTCCGCCGAGCCTACTTCTACGCCGAACAGGCGCACGATGGCCAACGCCGCCGCAGCGGCGAGCCCTACGTGACCCACCCGTTGGCCGTGGCCAGCATCCTCGCCGACATGCACATGGACCATCAAAGCCTGATGGCCGCCATGCTGCACGACGTCATCGAAGACACCGGCATCGCCAAGGAAGCCCTCTGCCAGCAATTCGGCGAGACCGTGGCCGAGCTGGTCGACGGGGTCAGCAAGCTGACCCAGATGAACTTCGAGACCAAGGCCGAGGCCCAGGCCGAAAACTTCCAGAAAATGGCCATGGCCATGGCCCGCGATATCCGCGTGATCCTGGTCAAGCTGGCCGACCGCCTGCACAACATGCGCACCCTGGAAGTGCTCTCCGGCGAAAAACGCCGGCGCATCGCCAAGGAAACCCTCGAAATCTACGCCCCCATCGCCAACCGGCTGGGGATGCACAACGTGCGCGTGGAGTTCGAGGACCTCGGCTTCAAGGCGATGCACCCGATGCGCTCCTCGCTCATCCACCGCGCGGTCAAGAGCGCCCGTGGCAACCGCAAGGAAATCGTCGCCAAGATCGAGCACTCCCTGGCCAACTGCCTGGCTGCGGACGGCATCGAGGGCGAGGTCAGCGGCCGGCAGAAACACCTCTATGGCATCTACAAGAAGATGCGCGGCAAGCGCCGCGCCTTCAACGAGATCATGGACGTGTACGCCTTCCGCATCATCGTCGACAAGGTCGACACCTGCTACCGCGTGCTCGGTGCCGTACACAACCTGTACAAACCGCTGCCCGGCCGCTTCAAGGACTACATCGCGATCCCCAAGGCCAACGGCTACCAGTCGCTGCATACCACGCTGTTCGGCATGCATGGCGTGCCCATCGAGATCCAGATCCGCACCCGCGAGATGGAAGAGATGGCCAACAACGGGATCGCCGCCCACTGGCTGTACAAGTCCAACGAGGATGAACAGCCCAAGGGCAACCATGCCCGCGCCCGCCAATGGGTCAAGGGCATCCTCGAGTTGCAGCAGCGCGCCGGCAACTCGCTGGAATTCATCGAGAGCGTGAAGATCGACCTGTTCCCGGACGAGGTCTATGTCTTCACGCCCAAGGGGCGGATCATGGAGCTGCCCAAAGGCTCCACCGCCGTCGACTTCGCCTACGCGGTGCATACCGACGTCGGCAACAGCTGCATCGCCTGCCGTATCAACCGACGCCTGGCGCCGCTGTCCGAGCCGCTGCAAAGTGGCTCGACCGTGGAGATCGTCAGCGCGCCGGGGGCGCGACCGAACCCGGCCTGGCTCAACTTCGTGGTCACCGGCAAGGCGCGCACGCACATTCGCCACGCGCTCAAGCAACAACGCCGTTCCGAGTCGATCAGCCTGGGCGAACGCCTGCTGAACAAGGTGCTCACCGGCTTCGACAGCAGCCTGGAAAAAATCCCGCCGGAGCACATCCAGGGCATCCTCGGCGAGTACCGCCTGGAGCTGCTCGAGGACCTGCTCGAAGACATCGGCCTGGGCAACCGCATGGCCTATGTCGTGGCGCGTCGACTGCTGTCCGCCGAAGGCGAGCAACTGCCGGCACCGGAGGGCCCACTGGCCATCCGCGGTACCGAAGGCCTGGTGCTCAGCTATGCCAAGTGCTGCACGCCCATTCCCGGCGACCCGATCGTCGGCCACCTGTCGGCAGGCAAGGGCATGGTCGTGCACCTGGAGAACTGCCGCAACATCAGTGAAATCCGCCACAACCCGGAGAAATGCGTACAGCTCTCCTGGGCCAAGGACATCACGGGCGAGTTCAATGTCGAACTGCGCGTCGAGCTGGAGCACCAGCGCGGCCTGATCGCCCTGCTGGCCAGCAGCGTCAACGCCGCCGACGGCAACATCGAAAAGATCAGCATGGACGAACGCGACGGCCGTATCAGCGTGGTCCAACTGGTGGTCAGCGTGCGCGACCGCGTGCACCTGGCCCGCGTGATAAAGAAGCTGCGTACCCTGACCGGCGTGGTCCGCATCACCCGCATGCGTACGTAGTCCGTCAACCAAGGAGTCATCATGACCAAGACCGTCATCAACAGCGACAAGGCCCCAGCCGCCATCGGCACCTACTCCCAGGCGATCAAGGCCGGCAACACCGTCTACATGTCCGGCCAGATCCCACTGGACCCGAAAACCATGGAACTGGTCGAAGGCTTCGAGGCCCAGACCATCCAGGTCTTCGAGAACCTCAAGGCCGTGGCTGAAGCCGCCGGCGGTTCGTTCAAGGACATCGTCAAGCTGAACATCTTCCTCACCGACCTGAGCCACTTCGCCAAGGTCAACGAGATCATGGGCCGTTACTTCGAGCAGCCCTATCCGGCTCGCGCCGCCATCGGCGTTGCCGCTCTGCCGAAAGGCTCCCAGGTCGAGATGGACGCGATCCTGGTCATCGAGTGATGCCTCCGGTGACGGGCAGCCTGCCCGTCACCTTCCCTGCCCCAAGGTTTTACCACCATGCGCCACGCCCTGCCCCTTGCACTGGCAGCCCTGCTCCTGGGCGGCTGTGCCAGCCACAAACCCGAAGACTACAACGGCATCTGGATCAACCAGGATGCCATCGATGCCGCCGACGGTGGCAGCCTGCGCCAGGCCCTGAACAAGAATGGCCCGGTACTCGAGTGGAAAATCGACACTGCCAACCAGCAGGCCAGCTACAGCAATGGCTTCGAAGCGGTCGACGGCTACCTGAGCGCCAAGGACGAACAATGGCAAGCCAGTTTCTCTGGCGGCCAGACCGAACAATTGAGCTTGAGTGGCGACAAACTGCGTACCACCTCGCAGACGGGCGAGAAGCAGACCTTCATGCGGGTCAAGGCTGCGCCCGCCAATGCGCCGCTGGGCGGCAGCTTTGAAAAAGCCCTGTACACCGCCTACCTGGGCGGCGAATGGAAGATCGTCGAAGGCCCCGGCAAGGGCGCAACAGTGCGCTTCGCCGACAACGGCAGCGTGACCGGCCTGCCCAACCTCGACCGCTACGCCCTGTGCCTGGCAGGTGATTGCGCCGACATGGGCGGCGACAACGACAGCCTGTGGCTGGAGCGCAACCAACGCGGCGCGCCATGGATGTTCAAGCGCGACGGCGACACACTGGAGATCCTCCAGGCGGTCAACCGCGCCCAGCCGGACGAGAAGCCACAACTGACGGCGGGTGCGCGGCAGTGGGTGCTGGAGCGCGACTGATATAGCTTCGCGAACCCGCTCCCACAAGGACCAGCGCTGCACCCGTGGGAGCGGGCTTCCCCGCGAAAGGGCCCGGGCAACCCCGGCAAGCGCTGGGTGAAACCTAGCCCTTCAAGATTGCGGCATAACCTTCCCTGTAGCTCGAATACTGCGGTGCCCACCCCAACGCCCGGGCCCGGGCATTGGTGCAGCGCTTGCTGCCCGTGCGCCGCACCCGCTGCTCATCCGACCATTCGCTCACGCCCATGTACCCGCGCAGCCAGCCGACCACCTCGGCCAGTGGCGCCGGGTCGTCGTCAACACCGATATAGCAGTCGTCCAGAACCACGCCACGGGCATCGGCCTGCAGCAGGAAGGCCAGCAACCCCGCGGCATCCTCGGCATGGATGCGGTTGCCATACAGCGGCGGCTGCTCGGCCACCCGGTAACCCTGACGCACCTGGTTGAGCAGCCATTCCCGCCCCGGGCCATAGATGCCGGTCAGGCGTACGAGCGTCGCGGGCAACCCACTGCGCAGTGCCAGTTGCTCGGCCTGCAGCATCACCCGCCCCGAATAGCCCTGGGGCTCGGTGACGGCGTCTTCGTCGATCCACTCGCCATCGGCCTGCGCATACACACTGCTGCTGGAGACGAACAACACCCGCCGTGGCTGCTGCCCTCGCTCGGCCAGCCAGCCAAGCACATGGCGCAAGCCTTCGACGTAAGCCGACCGGTAGCCCGCCTCGTCGTGCTGGCTGGCTGCCACGCAATACACCAGGTAGTCAGGCGAGCGCTGCGGCCAGGCCGAGGGAATCGCAGGCTCGGACAGGTCGGCGGCAATCGGCACGACGCCCGCGGGCAACTGCTCGACCGAGCGCCGCAAACCGCTGACCTGCCAGCCTAGGGCCAGCAACCGGTGGGCCAGACGGCCACCGACATCGCCGCAGCCAACGATCATCACGCAGGGTTCGGACATCTCTATAGCTCCACGGGCAAAGGCCCAGGCTAACCGGATTAATCGATAGGCGGCTAGACGATGGTTAAAAAATGCAACATTATTGCTTCTGCTAACAAGAATTAGTTGCAATAATGTCGCCCTATCTGTTCTCGGCCCGCCTCGAGGCCGTGGGGAACGTCACCTTCTTTTCTTCATCAGGTCCGGCCAGCATGACACGTACTCAACCCTCCGCTTCGCCAACCACGTCGCGCGCATGGCGCGCCATCGCCGCGCTGACGCTCAGCCTGGTGCTGGCCCCGGTCGCCATGGCCGATGAGCCTGCCGCCACGGCAGCCAGCACGCCAGCTGCGGCCACCGCGCCAGCAGCCGCGGCAGCTCCAGCCCCGGCCGATGCCGCCAGCGCCCAGGCGCCTGCGGACGAGAACGTGCAGGCCCTGGTCGAGGACACCTCCCTGGGCATGGCCCACGACCTGTCTCCCTGGGGCATGTACAAGAACGCCGACGTGGTCGTCAAAGCCGTGATGATCGGCCTGGCCATCGCCTCGCTGATCACCTGGACCATCTGGATCGCCAAAGGCTTCGAGCTGATGGGCGCCAAGCGCCGCCTGCGCGGTGAGATCCAGACCCTGAAGAAGGCCGCCAGCCTCAAGGAAGCCAGCGAAGCCGCCAACAAGGAAGGCGCCCTGGCCCATACCCTGGTTCACGACGCCCTGGAAGAAATGCGCCTCTCGGCCAACGCCCGCGAGAAGGAAGGCATCAAGGAGCGCGTCAGCTTCCGCCTGGAGCGCCTGGTCGCCGCCAGCGGTCGCAACATGAGCAGCGGCACCGGCGTGCTCGCCACCATCGGTTCGACCGCACCCTTCGTCGGCCTGTTCGGCACCGTATGGGGCATCATGAACAGCTTCATCGGCATCGCCAAGACCCAGACCACCAACCTGGCCGTGGTCGCCCCCGGCATCGCCGAAGCCCTGCTGGCCACGGCCCTGGGCCTGGTCGCGGCGATTCCGGCCGTGGTCATCTACAACGTCTTCGCCCGCTCCATCGCAGGCTACAGGGCCCAGGTCTCCGATGCCTCGGCGCAGGTGCTGCTGCTGGTCAGCCGTGACCTGGACCACCAGGGCAACGAGCGTGTCGCTCCGCACATGGTGAAAGTGGGGTAAGCCATGGGCCTGCATCTCAACGAAGGTGGCGACGATCTCGCCGAAAACCACGAAATCAACGTCACGCCGTTCATCGACGTCATGCTGGTGCTGCTGATCATCTTCATGGTCGCAGCGCCCCTGGCCACCGTCGACATCAAGGTCGACCTGCCGGCCTCGACCGCCAAGCCGGCGCCGAGGCCCGAGAAGCCCGTGTTCGTCAGCGTCAAGACCGACAAGAAACTCTATGTCGGTGACGACGAGGTGGCCCAGCGCGACCAGCTCGGCGCGATGCTCGACGCCAAGACCAAGGGCGACAAGGAAACCACCATCTTCTTCCAGGCCGACAAGGGTGTTGACTACGGCGACCTGATGGAAGTGATGAACACCATGCGCGCCGCCGGCTACCTCAAGGTCGGCCTGGTCGGTCTCGAAACGGCAGCCAAGCAATGACAAAGAGACGGTCCAACCTGGCGCGCTACGGCGTCAGCCTGGCGATCGTGCTGGGCGTGCACGTGCTGGCGGTGCTGCTGACCCTGAACTGGTCGGTACCCCAGGCCGTCGAGCTGCCACCAGCAGCCATGATGGTCGAGCTGGCGCCGCTGCCCGCACCTGCGCCGCCGCCACCGCCCAAGGCCGCACCGCGGCGACCGGCACCGGTCGAAGAGCCTCCGCTGCCCAAGCTCGTGGAAGCACCCAAGCCGAAGATCGCCATCCCCAAGCCGCCCAAGCCCAAGGCCAAGCCTCAACCGCCCAAGCCCGAGAACAAGCCTGAGCCGCCGAAGGATCTGCCACCGGCCAAGGAAGAAGTCGCCGACACGCCACCGAGCAATACGCCACCGCAGAAGTCGGCGGCACCGGCACCGAGCATCGCGACCAACAGCAATGCCCTGCCGACCTGGCAGAGCGACCTGCTGCGTCACCTGGCCAAATACAAGCGTTACCCCGAAGACGCCCGCCGTCGTGGCCTGCAAGGCATCAACCGGCTGCGCTTCGTGGTCGATGCCGAGGGCAAGGTGTTGTCGTTCTCGCTGGCCGGCGGTTCGGGCAGCGCGGCGCTGGACCGGGCGACCCTGGAGATGATCCGGCGGGCGCAGCCTGTACCCAAGCCGCCGAAGGAGTTGCTGAACAATGGTCAGATCGAAGTCGTAGCGCCATTTGTCTACTCGCTAGACCGTCGCTGACACTTTTGTTTCTGTCACAAAACAGCAAGTCTGATAACGTGCGTCTATCGATTGCAGCCGCTATGCTGGGGCCGCAACTTCATGGACGCACGTTATGACCCTCACAGAATTACGCTACATCGTCACACTCGCCCAGGAGCAGCATTTCGGCCACGCCGCCGAGCGTTGCCATGTCAGCCAGCCGACCCTGTCGGTCGGTGTGAAGAAACTTGAGGACGAGCTTGGCGTGCTGATCTTCGAGCGCAGCAAGAGCGCGGTGCGCCTGACCCCGGTCGGCGAAAGCATCGTCGCCCAGGCGCAGAAGGTCCTGGAGCAGGCCCAGGGTATTCGCGAACTGGCCCAGGCCGGCAAGAACCAACTCACCGCGCCGCTCAAGGTCGGTGCCATCTATACCGTCGGTCCTTATCTCTTCCCGCACCTCATTCCCCAGTTGCACCGGGTCGCCCCGCAGATGCCGCTGTACATCGAAGAGAACTTCACCCATGTGCTGCGCGAGAAACTGCGCAACGGCGAACTGGACGCAGTGATCATCGCCCTGCCGTTCAACGAGGCCGATGTGCTGACCCTGCCGCTGTACGACGAGCCGTTCTATGCGCTGATGCCTGCCGACCATCCCTGGACCGCCAAGAAGACCATCGACACCGCCATGCTCAATGACAAGAGCCTGCTGCTGCTCGGTGAAGGTCACTGCTTCCGCGACCAGGTGCTGGAAGCCTGCCCGACCATCAACAAGGGCGGCGAAGGCTCCAAGCACACCACGGTCGAGTCCAGCTCGCTGGAGACCATCCGCCACATGGTCGCCTCCGGCCTTGGCGTGTCGATCCTGCCGTTGTCGGCGGTGCACAGCCACCATTACGCCCCGGGGGTGATCGAAGTGCGCCCGCTCACGCCTCCCTCGCCGTTCCGCACCGTGGCCATTGCCTGGCGCGCCAGCTTCCCGAGGCCCAAGGCCATCGAGATCCTCGCCGACTCGATCCGCCTGTGCTCGGTCGCCAAGCCGCCTGTGGAAAAATCGGCCTGACCCATGACCGAGCTGTCGAATGTCCCGGTGACCACCCTCAAGGGTGTCGGCGACGCCATGGCCGAGAAACTGGCAAAGGTCGGCCTGGAGAACCTCCAGGACCTGCTGTTCCACCTGCCCCTGCGCTACCAGGACCGCACCCGTGTGGTGCCCATCGGAGCCTTGCGCCCCGGCCAGGACGCCGTGATCGAAGGCGTGGTCAGCGGCGCCGACGTGACCATGGGCAAACGACGCAGCCTGGTGGTACGCCTGGGTGACGGCACTGGCGTGCTGAGCCTGCGCTTCTACCACTTCAGCAACGCCCAGAAAGAAGGCCTCAAGCGCGGTACCCAGCTGCGCTGCTACGGCGAGGCACGCCCCGGCGCGTCGGGGCTGGAGATCTACCATCCGGAATACCGTGCGCTCAATGGCAGCGAACCCGCGCCACCGGTCGAACAGACCCTGACGCCGATCTACCCGAGCACCGAAGGCCTGACCCAACAACGCCTGCGCCTGCTGTGCCAACAGAGCCTGGCCATGCTCGGGCCGCGCAGCCTGCCGGACTGGCTGCCCCACGAGCTGGCCCGGGACTACCAACTGGCGCCGCTGGACGATGCGATCCGCTACCTGCACAACCCACCGGCCGACGCTGACCTCGACGAGCTCGCCGAAGGTCACCACTGGGCCCAGCACCGTCTGGCCTTCGAGGAACTGCTGACCCATCAGCTCTCCCAGCAACGCCTGCGTGAAAGCCTGCGCACCCTGCGCGCCCCTGTGCTGCCCAAGGCCAACCGCTTGCCGACGCAATACCTGGCCAACCTCGGTTTCAGCCCCACGGGCGCCCAGCAACGGGTCGGCGACGAAATCGCCTACGACCTCAGCCAGCCCGAGCCGATGATGCGCCTGGTCCAGGGCGATGTGGGCGCAGGCAAGACCGTGGTCGCCGCCCTTGCCGCCCTGCAGGCTCTGGAGGCCGGTTACCAGGTGGCCCTGATGGCGCCCACCGAGATCCTCGCCGAACAGCATTTCCTGACCTTCAAGCGCTGGCTCGAGCCACTGGGCATCGAGGTGGCGTGGCTCGCCGGCAAGCTCAAGGGCAAGGCCCGCGCCAGCGCCCTGGAGCAGATCGCCAGCGGCGTGCCGATGGTGGTCGGCACCCATGCGCTGTTCCAGGAGGAAGTGAAGTTCCGCCGCCTGGCCTTGGCGATCATCGACGAGCAGCACCGTTTCGGCGTCCAGCAGCGCCTGGCCTTGCGCCAGAAAGGCGTGGCAGGCGAACTGTGCCCGCACCAGTTGATCATGACCGCCACCCCGATTCCTCGCACGCTGGCCATGAGTGCCTATGCCGACCTGGACACCTCCATCCTCGACGAGCTGCCCCCCGGGCGCACCCCGGTGAACACCGTGCTGGTGGCCGACAGCCGCCGCTTCGAAGTGGTCGAGCGGGTGCGCGCGGCCTGCGCCGAGGGGCGCCAGGCCTATTGGGTCTGCACCCTCATCGAAGAATCCGAAGAGCTCACCTGCCAGGCCGCCGAAAGTACCTTCGAGGAGTTGGGCAGCGCCCTGGGAGAATTGCGCGTGGGCCTGATCCACGGGCGCATGAAGCCGGCGGAAAAAGCCGCGGTGATGGCAGAGTTCAAGGCCGGCAACCTCCAGTTACTGGTGGCCACCACGGTGATCGAGGTGGGCGTGGACGTACCCAACGCCAGCCTGATGATCATCGAGAACCCCGAGCGCCTGGGCCTGGCCCAGCTACATCAGTTGCGCGGCCGGGTGGGTCGGGGCAGCGCGGTCAGTCATTGCGTGCTGCTCTACCATCCACCCTTGTCGCAAATCGGCCGCGAGCGGCTGGGCATCATGCGCGAAACCAACGACGGCTTCGTCATCGCCGAAAAGGATCTGGAGCTGCGCGGCCCTGGCGAGATGCTCGGCACCCGCCAGACCGGCCTGTTGCAGTTCAAGGTCGCCGACCTGATGCGCGATGCGGACCTGCTCCCGGCGGTGCGCGATGCCGCCCAGGCCCTGCTGGCTCGCTGGCCTGATCATGTCAGCCCATTGCTCGACCGCTGGCTACGCCATGGCCAGCAGTACGGCCAGGTGTGACAACGGTCACGAAACCCACTCAAACCTGCGCAGCCGTTTTGCAGCCTCACCCTGTCGGGGCCAACATCGAAGCATAATGGATCCAGCTTATCGCTTCGGATGGTTATACTCCGCGTTTAAAGAAAACCTTGGACTCAGACCATGACTGAAGTTGCCCTGGACACTGCAACCCCACACGCACCGTCTGTCATCCGGCTGTTGCTCGAAAAACTCGGCGTGCCCTACCGCGAAGTGCCCGAGCATTCACGGCTGCCAGCCAATGCACGGGTCCAGGCAACTCTCCTCGACGACGAAGTCGGCGCCTTGATGGTGCTGTTCCCGCAGAGCCAACTGCTGGACCTGAACCGTCTGACCGAACTGACCGGCCGCAAGCTGGTGGCGGTGCCGGTCGCCCGCCTCGCCCACATGCTCGACAAGCATGCCCTCAAGACCCTGCCAGGGATCCCGGCGCTGACCAGCTATCCCTGCCTCTACGAAGCCAGCCTGCTGAGGGTCGACAACGTGCTGATCCAGTCCGGTGAGCGCGGCCTGCTGCTGGAAATCCCGCGCGACGCGTTCAAAGGCATGCTGAGCAAGGCCAGTGCTGGCAATTTCGGCGAAGAAACCCAGGACATCCGCCCTAACCTCGACCGCCCGGATGACGACCCCAAGGAAATCACCCTCGCTGTCCAGGCCTTCACCGCGCGGCGCATCCAGCAGCGCCTGGAGCAGACCATCGAGATCCCACCGCTGGCGGACACTGCGCAAAAGATCATCAAGCTGCGCGTCGACCCCAATGCCAGCATCGATGACATCACCGGCGTCGTGGAAACCGACCCGGCCCTGGCCGCCCAGGTAGTCAGTTGGGCGGCCTCGCCCTACTACGCCTCGCCCGGCAAGATCCGCTCGGTCGAAGACGCCATCGTCCGCGTGCTGGGCTTTGACCTTGTGATCAACCTGGCACTGGGCCTGGCACTGGGTAAAACCCTGAGCCTGCCCAAGGACCATCCGCAGGAGGCCACGCCCTACTGGCAGCAATCGATCTACACCGCCGCGGTGATCGAAGGCCTGACCCGTGCCATACCCAGGGCCGAACGCCCGGAAGCCGGCCTGACCTACCTGGCGGGCCTGCTGCACAACTTCGGCTACCTGTTGCTGGCCCACGTCTTCCCGCCGCACTTCTCGCTGATCTGCCGCCATCTGGAGGTCAACCCGCACCTGTGCCATACCTTCGTGGAGCAGCATCTGCTGGGTATCAGCCGCGAACAGATCGGTGCCTGGCTGATGAAGCTGTGGGACATGCCCGAAGAGCTGTGCACGGCACTGCGCTTCCAGCACGACCCCAGCTATGACGGTGAACATTCGGCGTTCCCCAACCTGGTGTGCCTGGCGATTCGCCTGTTGCGCGCGCGCGGCATCGGTTCGGGCCTGCAGGAGGAGATTCCCGATGCGCTGCTGGACCGGTTGAGCCTGACCCGGGAGAAGGCCGACGAAGTGGTGAACAAGGTGCTGGAGGCCGAGGCATTGCTGCGCGAGCTGGCTTCGCAGTTCCACGCGCCGCAATGATCCGCTGAGGACCCGCTCCTACAAGGTACCGGCGGGTCAGCCCTTCTTCTTTGGCTTGAGGTACTTCATCAGGCCCTGGAACCAGATGACCAGCGCCGGATTGCCCTTGATCTGGATGCTCTTGTCCTGGATGCCCTGCATGAAGGCCAGCTGCTTGTTGCCGGCCTGCAGTGTGGCGAAGCCATAGGCGGCATCCTTGAAGGCGATGGCAAAGGCCGGTTGCGGATGCAGGCCACCTTTGCTGCTGACACGCTCGCCACTGACAACGAAATGCCGACCGATCTTTCCATCGAGGGTCTGCATCTGGAAAACCAGGTCCTTGTCGCGCAATTGTTGCTGGAACGCCGGATTGTTGCGGCTGGCCCTGGCCATCAACAGGCCCATGGCCCAGAGCAGGAAGCGAAACTTCATCAACGCGCCTCGACTAAAAAGTGACTAAGTTGCGCAGTTTATCTCTTTATCGAACGTGAAATGCAAATCTGCTATTTCGGCGTTTTTCCGGAAGCCAGAAAGCACAACGGGCGCCCTGGGCGCCCGTTTGGATAACCGATGTTATCGGTGATCGGTCATTTGCCTTTTTTCGCAGGCTTGGCGGGTTGGTTGACGCTGTCGCGCAGGTTCTTGCCTGGCTTGAAGGCGACGGTATTGCTGGCCTTGATCTTCACTGGCTGGCCGGTCTGCGGGTTCTTGCCGGTGCGTGCGCCACGATGACGTTTTTCAAAAGTACCGAAACCGACCAGGGTGACCGTGTCCTTGTCCAGTGCACCGGTGATGCTGTCGAGGATCGCATTCAATACCTGGTTGGCCTTTTCCTTGGTCAGGTCGGCCTTTTCGGCGATAACAGCGGCGAGTTCTGGTTTACGCATAGTGAAGCCTCTTGTACGGGATTTCTTGTTGTTATGCCGTGCTGCTTGGCGAAGCAGCGTTCAAGGCACCGCAGGCTCTAATCTGCGGCAGACGGGAGTGAGAATGGCACGCCCACCGAAGCCGCGCCAGTACTTGGATGGCCATTGTCGCTTCAAGAACAGGACATACCCGACAGAGCACCCGCCATTTACGCCATAAGGGGCGGCAACTGCCGATTCAACGCCAGCTTCTCCATTACTGCCGCGCCTGTCAGCGCGTAGCCCAGCAACCGGCCTTCGGCATCGCGGCAGAGCACCTTGAGGTCGGCGCCCTGCCCCTCCACCTGCCAGATGCCGTCATGACCTTGGGGGGGCGGCGAGACCACCAGCGGGCAGGCCGGGGTCTTCACGGTCACCGGCATCGGCCCGTAGGTGACAGCCGTGGGGCTGCCGGTGAGGGTCCGGGCCAAGGCCCGTGCGCAGGTCATCAATGGCATGACGTAGAGCAGGTTGATGCCGTCGACCTCGGCACAATCGCCCAGGGCGAAGATGTTGTTGTGGGAGGTGCGCAGTTCGCGGTCCACCACCACACCCCGATTGACCTGCAGGCCCGAGGCGGCGGCAAGGTCGGTGCGCGGGCGCAGGCCGATGGCCGAGACCACCAGGTCGCAAGCTATCACGCTGCCATCGCAAAGGTGCGCCTGCAGGCCTTCGCCGTCACGCTGCAGGCGGGTCAGCACCGGCCCCAGATGAAAACGCACACCCAGGCCCTCCAGGCCAGCCTGCACCGCGTTGGCCGCTGCCGGATGCAGCAGGGTCGGCATCACCTGCTCGCAGGGGGCGACCACGTCCACCTCGAAGCCGCCAAGGCTCATGTCGTTGGCGAACTCGCAACCGATCAGGCCCGCCCCCAGGATCAGCACCCGGCGCTTGCCTGCGGCTGCGGCGCGAAAGCGTGCGTAGTCTTCGAGGTCATTGATGGGAAAGACCCGCTCGGCCGCATCGCCTTCGATCGGCACCTGGACGGTCTGCGCGCCCCAGGCGAGGATGAGGTCGCGGTAGTCCACCGCTTCCTCGCCGATCCACAGGCGCTTGTGGCCTGGGTCGATCCCGCTGATCCGGGTGTGGGTACGGATCTCGGCCTTGAGCTGGTCGGCCATCGCGCCAGGCTCGGCCATGCACAGGCCGTCGGCGTCCTTCTGTTTGGCAAAGCCCGTGGAAAGCATGGGCTTGGAGTAGGAGCGACCGTCGTCGGCGGTGATCAGCAACAACGGCGTGTCGCCGTCTAGCTTGCGAAACTCGCGGGCCAGGTTGTAGCCCGCAAGGCCGGTACCGATGATCACCACAGGGGACGTCATGTCGTGCTTCCTCTCGTTGGATGGGGTGCGATCAGCCGATGGCGATCATTTCGAAGTCACTCTTGCCGACACCACAGTCGGGGCACAGCCAGTCTTGCGGCACATCCTCCCAGCGGGTGCCCGGAGCGATGCCGTCGTCCGGCCAGCCTTCGGCCTCGTCGTAGATCAGGCCACAGACAATGCACTGCCACTTCTTCATCTCGTTTTCCTCATCTGGATCGGGCGCGGCGGTACCGCTGCCGGGCTTTGTACTGGCCCTTCCAGCAGTATGCAAGCAACGACGGCAAACATGCTAAGCTCGCCACCTCTCTGGCTGTAACAAGCATACCGACGTGCCGTACGAAACCCCGCAAGCAGCCGCTGTCGCGTGGCTGCCGTATTCACAGCTGGCTGCCGACACCGAACCGTCGATCCTCGACTGGCTCTTCGACCAAGGCTCCCTGACCCGCCGCCTGACCCACCTCTCCCGCGACCACTTCGCCGTCACCCCTCTGTTCGAGGGCTGGCAACCCCTGCGTGACGATGAATGCCACGCCCTGGGCCTGGCGCCTGGCGAGGAAGGCTGGGTACGCGAAGTCTACCTGCGCGGTCATGGCCAACCCTGGGTGTTCGCCCGCAGCGTGGCCGGTCGCAGCGCCCTGGAGCGCGGTGGCCTGGATCTGGAAACATTGGGCAGCCGCTCGCTGGGCGAGCTACTGTTCTGCGACCAGGCCTTCACTCGCCACCCTATCGAAGTCTGTGGTTATCCACAGGCCTGGCTGCCGCCCGAGGTGCGCCACGCCGACTTGTGGGGCCGGCGCTCGCGTTTTGCCCGTGATGGCCTGGACCTGCTGGTGGCCGAGGTGTTCCTGCCGGCCCTGTGGCAAGCGGCCAAGGAGGAGACCCGCTGATGTACCTGCAACTGCTCAAGTCGTTCAACCGCCTGCATCCCCGGGCCTGGGACTTCATCCAGCTCAGCCGCATGGACCGCCCGATCGGTATCTACCTGCTGCTGTGGCCCACCCTTTCGGCGGTATGGATCGCCGGCAACGGCTCGCCCACGCTGGCCAATGTACTGATCTTCGGCCTCGGCGTGGTGCTGATGCGTGCCGCCGGTTGCTGCATCAACGACTTCGCCGACCGCAAGGTCGATGGCCATGTCAAACGCACCGCCGACCGACCGCTGGCCAGCGGGAGGGTGAAGCCGCGAGAGGCGGTGATACTGTTCGCCCTCCTGGTCGGGGTCAGCTTCCTGCTGGTGCTGTGCACCAATGCCAGTACCGTGTGGCTCTCGTTCGGCGCAGTGGCGCTGGCGTTCTGCTACCCATTCATGAAGCGCTACACCTATTACCCCCAGGTGGTGCTGGGCGCGGCCTACTCATGGGGCATCCCCATGGCGTTCACCGCCGCCGGGGGGGAGCTCCCGGCCAGCGCCTGGCTGCTGTATATCGCCAACCTGTTGTGGACCGTGGGATATGACACCTACTACGCGATGGTGGACCGCGACGATGACCTCAAGATCGGCGTGAAATCCACCGCGATCCTCTTCGGCGAGGCCGACCGGGCCATCATCCTGACCCTGCAGATGCTGTCGCTGGGCTGCCTGCTGCTCGCCGGCAGCCGTTTCGACATGGGGGGATGGTTCCACCTGGGGCTGCTGGCGGCGGCGGTGTGTTTTGCCTGGGAGTACTGGTCGACCCGCAAGCTGGATCGGGAGTCGTGCTTCAAGGCGTTCCTGCACAATCACTGGGCGGGGATGCTGATCTTCATCGGTGTGGTGCTGGACTACGTGTTGCGCTGAGCCCTGCACCATCCCTGTGGGAACGGGTTTACCCACGAATCGATAGTGACTGCACCTTCGCATTCGCGGGCAAACCCGCACAGGTTGTCCGGCGTCCTTCAATCCGCTGCAGGTTTCAAGGCTTGGCGATGTGCCAGACGTCCTTCACGCCATCACCGGTCTTGTCCCCGGCCTTCTTGTCCTTGATGAAGGTGTACAGCGGCTTGCCGTCATAGGCCCACTGCTTGGCCCCGTCGTCACGGGTGACCTGGGTCCACTTGTCCTTGGCGGCTTCGTCCTCTGCCTTGACCATCAGCGGCGGCCAGTTCTTGGCGCATTCGCCGTTGCACATGGACTTGCCGTCGGCATCCTTGTCGAAGGTGTAGAGGGTCATGCCGGCATGGTCGACCCACATGCCGTCCTTCTCCATCGCGTGGTGGGCCGATGCCACCCCCGGTAGCGCCAGCGCAGCGAAAAGGGCCATCCAGCTCAGCGTATGTCGTGTCATTGGAATCACCATGGTTTCGGGGGGTGAAGTGGAGTTTGCCTACCGCCTTGGCGGCCCCTTCAAGCCTAGTCCAGTCATGGAATGTCGCCAGAATCGCCAATGTCCTGTCACACAGCTGCAATAATTCCGTTATCTAATGCGGGCCAAGACACAGTTCCTGGGAGAGGTTTGAAGCAATGGTTGGCAGAAACATTCTGATCGTCGACGACGAAGCGCCCATTCGCGAGATGATCGCCGTTGCATTGGAAATGGCCGGCTATGACTGCCTGGAAGCCGAAAACTCCCAGCAAGCCCATGCCATCATCGTCGATCGCAAGCCGGACCTGATCCTGCTCGACTGGATGCTGCCCGGTACTTCGGGCATCGAGCTGGCCCGCCGCCTCAAGCGTGACGAGCTGACCGGCGATATTCCGATCATCATGCTCACCGCCAAGGGCGAAGAGGACAACAAGATCCAGGGCCTGGAAGTCGGCGCCGACGACTACATCACCAAACCGTTCTCGCCCCGCGAGCTGGTCGCGCGCCTGAAGGCCGTGCTGCGTCGTACCGGCCCCAGCGACAGCGAAGCGCCGATCGAAGTGGGCGGCCTGCTGCTCGACCCGATCAGCCACCGCGTGACCATCGATGGCAAGCCAGCCGAGATGGGCCCCACCGAATACCGCCTGCTGCAGTTCTTCATGACCCACCAGGAGCGTGCCTACACCCGTGGCCAGCTGCTCGACCAGGTCTGGGGCGGCAACGTCTACGTCGAGGAACGCACCGTCGACGTGCATATCCGTCGCCTGCGCAAAGCGTTGGGTGAAGCCTACGAAAATCTGGTACAAACCGTCCGGGGCACCGGCTACCGCTTCTCGACCAAAAGCTGATCCGAAGCCCAGCCGCAAGCCTGTAGTACAAGGACCGTCAATTGAACCAGAACTGGCACGCGACCCTGATTCGCCACATGCTGCTGCTGATCACCGTCTGCCTGATCGGTGGGCTGGCCAGCGGTTATTACGGGTGGAGCCTGGCCATCGGCCTTGCGCTCTACCTGGGCTGGACCCTCAAGCAACTGCTGCGTCTGCACGACTGGCTGCGCAACCACCAACCCGACGAAGCACCGCCCGATGGCTACGGCCTGTGGGGTGAGGTGTTCGACAGCATCTATCACCTGCAACGCCGCGACCAGCGCGTGCGTGGCCGGCTGCAGGCAGTGATCGACCGGGTCCAGGAGTCCACCGCCGCCCTGCGCGACGCGGTGATCATGCTCGACAGCGAAGGCAACCTGGAGTGGTGGAACCGCGCCGCCGAGACCCTGCTGGGCTTCAAGACCCCGCAGGACGGCGGCCAACCGGTGACCAACCTGGTGCGCCATCCGCGCTTCAAGGAGTACTTCGAGTCGGAGAACTACGTCGAGCCGCTGGAAATCCCCTCTCCGATCAACGACCGCCTGCGCGTCCAACTGCACATCACCCGCTATGGCAACAGCGAACACCTGATGCTGGTACGCGACGTCACCCGCATCCACCAGCTCGAGCAGATGCGCAAGGACTTCGTCGCCAACGTCTCCCATGAGCTGCGCACCCCCCTGACGGTCATCACCGGTTATCTGGAAACCCTGCTGGACAATGTCGAGGACGTGAATCCGCGCTGGGGGCGGGCGCTCCAGCAGATGAGCCAGCAGGGCTCACGCATGCAGACGCTGCTCAACGACCTGCTGTTGCTGGCCAAGCTCGAAGCCACCGACTACCCCTCCGACAACCAGCCAGTGGCCGTCGAGGCGCTGCTGCAGTCGATCAAGGGCGATGCCCAGGCGCTGTCCGGCCCACGAAACCAGCGCATCACGCTGGAAGCGGCAGCGGGCGTGCGCCTCAAGGGCAGCGAGTCGGAGCTGCGCAGCGCCTTCTCCAACCTGGTGTTCAACGCGGTGAAGTACACCCAGGACGAAGGCAGCATCCGCATCCGCTGGTGGGCGGACGAGCAAGGCGCGCATCTTTCGGTACAGGACTCCGGCATCGGCATCGACGCCAAGCACCTGCCACGCCTGACCGAGCGTTTCTACCGGGTCGACTCCAGCCGCGCCTCCAACACCGGCGGTACGGGCCTGGGCCTGGCCATCGTCAAGCATGTGCTGCTGCGCCATCGCGGGCGCCTGGAGATCAGCAGCGTGCCGGGGCACGGCAGCACCTTCACCTGCCATTTCGCACCGGCACAATTGGCCAACGGCAAAGGCTGAGATCGGGTCTGCTTTGCAGCCCTTCGCGGGCAAGCCCGCTCCCACCGGATACTCGCAGCGCATGCAACTGAGGCGATCCCTGTGGGAGCGGGCTTGCCCGCGAAGGTCTTCAGCCGCTACATTGGATCCCCTGTGCCAGCCAAAGCTGGCACTTTTTTTCTCCCTATTTGAACGACGGACCCCGTAAAAACTCCATCATGGACCCTTCCCCTGGTATCAGCTTCATCTCCCTCTTTGCCGACTTCGGCATGATTCTCTTTGCCTTCCTCCTGGTACTGCTCAACGGCTTCTTCGTTGCCGCCGAGTTCGCCATGGTCAAGCTGCGCGCCACCCGCGTCGAGTCCATCGCCGAACTGCACGGCTGGCGCGGCAGCATCCTGCGCAAGGTCCACAACCAGCTGGACGCTTACCTGTCGGCCTGCCAACTGGGCATCACCCTGGCCTCCCTGGGCCTGGGCTGGGTCGGTGAGCCGGCCTTCGCCCACCTGCTCGAGCCGCTGCTGGCCGCGGTGGGCGTCGATACGCCGGAACTGGTCAAGGCGATCTCATTCTTCGTCGCCTTCTTCGTGATCTCCTACCTGCACATCGTGGTGGGCGAACTGGCGCCCAAGTCCTGGGCGATCCGCAAGCCCGAGCTGCTGTCGCTGTGGACCGCCGTGCCGCTGTACCTGTTCTACTGGCTGATGTATCCCGCGATCTATCTGCTCAACGCCAGCGCCAACACCATCCTGCGCATCGCCGGCCAAGGCGAGCCCGGGCCACACCACGAGCACCACTACAGCCGCGAGGAGCTCAAACTGATCCTGCACTCCAGCCGTGGCCAGGATCCGAGCGACCAAGGCATGCGCGTGCTGGCCTCGGCCGTGGAGATGGGCGAGCTGGAGGTGGTCGACTGGGCCAACTCCCGTGAGGACATGATCAGCCTCGATGCCAAGGCACCGCTCAAGGAAATCCTGGCGATGTTCCGTCGCCACAAGTTCAGCCGCTACCCGGTCTACGATGCCGAACGCGAAGAGTTCATCGGCCTGCTGCACATCAAGGACCTGCTGCTGGAGCTGGCCGACCTGGACCACTTCCCCGAAACCCTGGACCTGGACGACCTGGCTCGCCCGCTGGAGCGCGTCTCGCGGCACATGCCGCTGTCCCAGTTGCTGGAGCAGTTCCGCAAGGGCGGTGCGCATTTCGTGCTGGTCGAGGAAGCCGACGGCAAGGTGATCGGCTACCTGACCATGGAAGACGTGCTGGAAGTGCTGGTCGGCGACATCCAGGACGAACACCGTAAGACCGAGCGCGGCATCCTCGCCTACCAGCCAGGCAAGCTGCTGGTACGCGGGGATACGCCGTTGTTCAAGGTCGAGCGACTGCTGGGTGTGGACCTCGACCACATCGAGGCCGAGACCCTGGCGGGACTGGTCTATGAAACACTCAAGCGCGTGCCCGAGGAAGAGGAAGTGCTGGAGGTCGAAGGCCTGCGCATCATCATCAAGAAGATGAAAGGGCCGAAGATCGTGCTGGCCAAGGTGCTCAAGCTGGATTGACCTTGAGCGCCGGATTGTCCAGTGCCTGTATCAGTCCACCCTGTGGGACCTCTGCCGAAGCAGCAAATCATGTGAAAGGGGGCCTCAAGGGTTCCCCGCCGTGAAATCCGGCATCCCGCCAATCGGTCGGTTGAACTGGTAGGGGATCGACTCCAGCGCCAAGCCCACGTTGCGCTGCACCACGAAATGCAGGTGCGGCCCACTGCTGTTGCCGGTATTGCCCGACTTGGCCAACGGCGCTCCCTGCAACACCCGCTGCCCTTCGCTGACCACCACCGACCCGCGCATCAGGTGCAGGTAGACGCCCATGGTGCCATCCGGGTGCAGGATCCTGACGAAGTTGCCGGCCGGATTGTTGCCGCGCCCTGTCTGGTTGTTCTCGATCTTCACCACCACCCCGCCCCGTGCCGCGATGATCGGTGTGCCCTCGGGCATGGCGATGTCCATGGCATAACGTCCCTTGGGCCCGAAATGGCTGAAGCGTCCGTTCGGGCCCTGGCTCAGGCGGAAGGGGCCACCGCGCCAGGGGAACGGATACTGGAAGGCCTGTGGCCGCCGGGCCGGGTCACCCAGGGCATAGCGCAGCTGCGAGTCGTACCTTACCTGCTCGCCTGGCAGCGCCAGCACCACGGTGAGCACCTGGGTCGAGCGCGCGGGCACCACGCGCCGGATGATCCGTGGCGCATTCCCGCCCTGGGCATTGGCCAGGCGTTGCAGGCGCAGCTCGACCTCCACCGGTGCGAACAGATCGTTACGCGCGAAGAAACGCGTTCCTCCGGTGAAATCCACAGTCCGCAAACGCACCTGGCGCTCGAGGTGCTCGAACATCGGCTCACGCAGCACGAATGCCTGGGCACCGGGGCTGGGGCGTTCGGAGTAGGAGACCACGCCGTAGGCATCGGTGGTCTTGTAGAGGGTCGTGCCCATGCTCGACGCCGAGGCCGTGAGCAAGGCACAGAACAGCAGCAGGCGAGTTGGCATGGCGATGGCTTTTTGACAGTTCTTATGTCTCGAAGCCTAGCAGTCGGATTTAGAAGGGATATTGCAATTGGTCGGAAAATGAGCAATTGGCCATCTTTGGCGCCCCGCTTCATCCTCGAACACGGGCAAAGCCCGTGTCATCGAGCGAAGAGGACGCCACTGAGCAAGGCAATGGCGCCCCGGATTGGCGATCTAGGCGCCGGGGGTGAAGTGCTTCTGCGCGGTGCCGCGGGCGATCAGGCGCGACAGGTAGTCAAGCTTCTGCGCATCCTGGTCGACGAACTTGAAGGTCAGTTGCAGCCAGTCGCTTTCCGGCTTGGGCTCCAGGGCCGCGATGGCATGCAGGTAGCCGTTCAGGCGGGCGACTTCGGCGTTCTCGCCCTGTTCCAGGTCCAGCACCGCGCCTTCGAGCACCTGTGGCAGAGTCGCGCTGCGTCGAACCACCAGCAACGCTTCCTTGAGGCTCAGGGCCTTGATCACGCAGGGCTGGGAACCGCTGGACAACCGCAGCTGACCCTGGCCACGCCCACTCGGGGCACTGGCGGCAGCGCTCTTGGGCGTCGGCGCGCTGACAAGCGGTTTGGCCGCAACAGCTGCAGGTGACGGCACGGCAGTGGCTGCCGCGGGGGCCTTGACCGTCTCGGGTCGCCCACCGGTCAATGCACTCAACGAGTCGTTGGCGAACGCCGAATTGACCCGGGCCTGCCCACTCGCCATCAGGCTGTCGAGCTTGCCGAGCTTGGTCAGGGACTTTTTCACCTTGGTCAGCAACTGCTCGTTGGTGAACGGCTTGCCGACGAAGTCCGAGACACCGGCCTGGATGGCCTGGATCACGTTCTCCTTGTCGCCACGGCTGGTCACCATGATGAACTGCAGGTCCTTGTACTCCGGCTGCTGCCGGCACCAGGTGAGCAGTTCCAGGCCAGACATCTCCGGCATTTCCCAATCGCACAGGACCAGATCGAACCGCTCCTTGCCCAGCATGGCCATGGCCTTGCGACCGTTGACCGCGTCTTCGATGACCATGCCTGGGAAGGCATTGCGCAGACACTTCCTCACCAGATCGCGAATGAATGGCGCATCGTCCACGACCAGCACATTGACCTTACTCATCGATACTCCTCTTGAACCCCGACTAGCATACCGCCGACTGATGGCTATTTGCCAAACCACTGGTCACGCCGGGACTTCTCTGGTCATTCGCGGGTGCCTGCTGGCTGCTCGACCGCAAACGAAAACGCCCGGCCTGAGCCGGGCGTCGATGCTCGGGAGCAATCTTACTTATCGTCCGATTCGGCCGGAACATTAGCGATTTCGGCATCGTCTTCAGCGGCTTCGCCCAACACTTCGGCCTTCATGCGCTTGAGCCCCATGTGCCGCACATCGGTACCGCGCACCAGGTAGATCACCAGCTCCGAGATGTTGCGCGCGTGGTCGCCGATACGTTCGAGCGAACGCAGGGCCCAGATCACGCTCAGCACGCGGGAGATCGAGCGCGGATCTTCCATCATGTAGGTGACCAGTTCGCGCAGGGCCGTCTTGTACTCGCGGTCGATGGTCTTGTCGTACTGGGCCACCGACAGGGCCAGGTCGGCATCGAAGCGGGCGAAGGCGTCCAGGGCATCGCGCACCATGTTGCGGACCTGATCGCCGATGTGACGCACTTCGACATAGCCACGCGGCGACTCACCTTCCTCGCACAGCTGGATGGCGCGGCGGGCGATCTTGGTCGACTCGTCACCGATGCGCTCCAGGTCGATCACCGACTTGGAGATGCTGATGATCAGGCGCAGGTCGGAGGCCGCGGGTTGGCGACGGGCGAGGATACGCACGCATTCCTCGTCGATGTTGCGCTCCATCTGGTTGATCTGCTCGTCGACTTCGCGCACCTGCTGGGCCAGGCCCGAGTCGGCCTCGATCAGCGCGGTGACCGCGTCGTTGACTTGCTTCTCGACCAGGCCGCCCATCGCCAGGAGGTGGCTGCGAACCTCCTCGAGCTCGGCGTTGAACTGCTGGGAGATGTGATGGGTAAGGCTCTCTTTGTTGATCATCGTTTCGCTCCGCGAAGAAGCTGCAAGCTTCAAATAGTTCGTATCGTTCCCTGGTTTACTGGCATTGCCTGGCATTGTGGGAGCGGGCTTGCCCGCAAACATCGGCGAAGCCGATGCCAGCCACTGCGGCGCCTGTTTCGCGGGCAAGCCCGCTCCCACAGAGGCACCTGCACCCAGGCAGCTGTTAGCCGTAACGACCGGTGATGTAGTCTTCGGTCTGCTTCTTCGCCGGGTTGGTGAACAGGGTGTCGGTATCACCGAATTCGACCAGTTTGCCCATGTACATGAAGGCGGTGTAGTCCGAGACGCGCGCCGCCTGCTGCATGTTGTGGGTCACGATGACGATGGTGTACTTGGACTTCAGTTCGTAGATCAGCTCTTCGACCTTCAGGGTCGAGATCGGGTCCAGGGCCGAGCAGGGTTCGTCGAGCAGCAGGACTTCCGGCTCCACGGCGATGGTACGGGCGATGACCAGACGCTGTTGCTGACCACCGGACAGGCCCAGGGCCGAGTCGTGCAGGCGGTCCTTGACCTCGTCCCACAGGGCAGCGCCCTTCAGCGCCCATTCGACCGCTTCGTCGAGTACACGCTTTTTGTTGATGCCCTGGATGCGCAGGCCATAGACCACGTTTTCATAGATGGTCTTGGGGAACGGGTTTGGCTTCTGGAACACCATGCCGACGCGGCGGCGCAGTTCGGCCACATCCTCGCCCTTGCGATAGATGTTGTTGCCGTACAGGTTGATCGCGCCTTCCACGCGGCAGCCATCGACCAGGTCGTTCATCCGGTTGAAGGTGCGCAGCAGGGTCGACTTGCCGCAACCGGACGGGCCGATGAAGGCGGTCACGCGCTGCTTTGGGATGTTCATGCTGACGTCGAACAGCGCTTGCTTGTCGCCATAGAACAGGGACAGGCCAGGGACTTCGATGGCCACGGTTTCTTCGGCCAGGCGCAGGCTCTGCTTGTCGCGACCCAGGGCCGACATGTCGATACCGTGGGCATGAGTTTCGTGTTGCATGTTCTCACTCCATTTGAAGCTGCAAGCTTCAAGCTGCTAGCTGCAAGTTTGGGCAAAGCGGCAATCTGCTTGGCGCTTGCCGCTTATGGCTTAATGCTCAATTAGCTGTCGAGGGCCTTGTACTTCTCGCGCAGGTGGTTACGGATCCACACCGCCGAGAGGTTGAGGGTCGCGATCACCAGCACCAGCAGCAACGCGGTGGCATACACCAGCGGCCGCGCGGCCTCGACGTTGGGGCTCTGGAAGCCGACGTCGTAGATGTGGAAGCCCAGGTGCATGATCTTCTGGTCCAGATGCAGGTACGGGTAGTTGCCGTCCACCGGCAGCGACGGCGCCAGCTTCACCACACCCACCAGCATTAACGGCGCCACTTCGCCCGCGGCGCGGGCCACGGCGAGGATCATGCCGGTCATCATGGCCGGGCTTGCCATCGGCAGGACGATCTTCCACAGGGTCTCGGCCTTGGTCGCGCCGAGGGCCAGGGAGCCTTCACGCACGGTACGCGGGATACGTGCCAGGCCCTCCTCGGTGGCCACGATCACCACCGGCACCGCCAGCAGTGCTAGGGTCAGCGAAGCCCACAGCAGGCCCGGGGTACCCAGGGTCGGAGCCGGCAGCGCCTCGGGGAAGAACAACCGGTCGATCGAGCCGCCCAGCACATAGACGAAGAAGCCCAGGCCGAACACGCCGTAGACGATCGCCGGAACGCCCGCCAGGTTGTTCACCGCGATACGGATCAGGCGAGTCACCGGGCCCTGCTTGGCGTATTCACGCAGATAGACTGCCGCCAGCACACCGAACGGGGTGACGATCACGGCCATGATCAGGGTCATCATCACGGTGCCGAAGATGGCCGGGAAGATACCGCCCTCGGTGTTGGCCTCACGAGGGTCGTCGCTGAGGAACTCCCATACCTTGCTGAAGTACACGCCCATCTTGGTCATGGCGGACATGCCGTTTGGCTGGTAGGCGTGGACCACCTTGCTCAGGTTGATCTCCACTTCGCGGCCATTGCCGTCACGGGCCACCATGCTGTCGCGGGCAAACGCCTGGTGCAGGCCGGTCAGGCGCTCCTCGACGGCCTTGTAGCGGCTGTTGAGCTCGGCGCGCTCGGACTCCATGTCGGCCTGGGCGGCGGCATCGAGCTTGCCGTTCAACTCCAGCTTGCGAGCGTGCAGGCGCAGGCGCTCCAGGCCGTGGTTGATGGCACCGATGTCTTTCTTCTCCAGGGTTTGCAGCTCACGGGCCAACTGGTCGGCGCGCTTGAGGCGAGCCTGCAGCTCGGCCCAGGCGGCCGGGCCCTCGGCGACCACGCGGCCTTCTTCCTTGACGCTCACCAGATAGCCGTAGAAGTTGCCCCATTCGCGGCGCTCCAGGGCGATCAGGTCCGTCGGCTTCTGCTGATCGACCAGCCAGTCACCGACCAGCCAGGTGAAGTCGCTGCCGTTGAGGTCGCGGTTACCCACCTTGACCAGCTCGCGGGTCATGAACTCCGGGCCTTCGTCCGGCACCGGCAGGCCGGCACCCTTGAGGCGGGCGCGTGGCACTTCTTCCTTCTGCACCACCTCACCGATGATCACATGGTCACCTTGGCCCGGCACCTTGTAGGTGGCCTGGATCAGGTCGGCCGGCCAGAAGTGGCCCAGGCCGCGGACGGCGATCACGGCGAGCAGGCCAACGGTCATGATCACCGCCATGGCAACCGCGCCACCGCTGATCCAGACGCCAGGGGCACCGCTCTTGAACCAGCCTTTGAGGGAATCCTTTTTCACGGATCTCTACCTTTCTATCAAAGCGACGAGTATTTCTTGCGCAGGCGCTGGCGAATCAGCTCGGCCAAGGTGTTCATGATGAACGTGAACATCAGCAGCACGAGGGCAGCGAGGAACAGCACACGGTAGTGGCTGCCACCGACTTCCGATTCCGGCATTTCCACCGCCACGTTGGCGGCCAGGGTGCGCATGCCTTCGAACAGGTTCAGCTCCATGACCGGGGTGTTGCCGGTGGCCATGAGCACGATCATGGTCTCGCCCACCGCACGGCCCATGCCGATCATCAGCGCCGAGAAGATGCCCGGGCTGGCAGTGAGGATGACCACGCGGGTCAGGGTCTGCCATGGCGTCGCGCCCAGGGCCAGGGAGCCCAGGGTCAGGCTGCGCGGCACGCTGAACACGGCGTCTTCGGCGATCGAGTAGATGTTCGGGATGACCGCGAAGCCCATGGCGATACCCACGACCAGGGCGTTGCGCTGGTCATAGGTGATACCCAGGTCATGGGTGATCCACAGGCGCATGTCGCCACCGAAGAACCAGTTCTCCATGAACGGGCTCATGAACAGGGCGAACCAACCGATCACCAGGATCACCGGGATCAGGATCGCCGCTTCCCAGCCATCCGGGATGCGCAGGCGGATCGACTCCGGCAGGCGACTCCAGGCAAAGCCCGCGGCCAGGATGCCGATCGGCAGGATCAGCAGCAGGCTGAACACACCCGGCAGGTGACCTTCCAGGTACGGTGCCAGGAACAGGCCGGCGAAGAAACCGAGGATCACCGTCGGCATCGCCTCCATCAGCTCGATGACCGGCTTGACCTTGCGACGCATGCCCGGGGCCATGAAGTAGGCGGTGTAGATGGCGGCGGCGATGGCCAGAGGCGCAGCCAGGATCATTGCGTAGAACGCGGCCTTCAGGGTACCGAAGGTCAGCGGCGACAGGCTCAGCTTGGGCTCGAAGTCGGTGTTGGAAGCGGTGGACTGCCAGACGTACTTCGGCTCGTCATAGTTCTCGTACCAGACCTTGCCCCACAGCGCGCTGAAGGAAACCTCCGGGTGCGGGTTCTTCAGGCTCACAGGCAACAGCTTGCCGCCCTGCTCGATGATGATGCGGTTGGCGCGCGGGGACAGGGCCAGCACACCGGCGCCTTCGGCGACCGGCTCGACCAGCAAGGTGCGATGGGCAGTGCTGTGGAACACGCCCAGCTTGCCTTCGCTGTCCAGGGCGATGAAGCCCTTGCGGCGCTCCTCGGCATCGATCTGCACGATCGGCGCCTTGGCCATCTGGAAGCTGCGGATCAGCTTGAAGCGCGATTCGCCGTCCGGATCACGGGCCATGAACCACTGGCTCAGGCCGCCCTTGGAGTCACCGAAGATCAGCGAGATGCCGCCGACCAGCTGGGCGCTGGCGGTGATTTCGGTGTCTCCGTCTTCAGACAGCTTGTAACGGCCATTGAGGCTCTTGTCGCGCAGGCTGAACACGTCGGCGATGGCGCGACCGTTGACCACGTACAGCCACTGCTGGCGCGGGTCGACGAAGATGGCCTTCACCGGCTCGGTCATCTGCGGCAGCTCGATGCGGTTCTGCTCGGTGGTGACGTCGCCGGTCATCATGTTTTCCTGGCGGGTCAGCTCGGTCACGTGCAGTTGCGAACCGGTGGAGCCGGCCAGCAGCAGCGTGTCGCCATTGACGTTGACGCTCACGTGCTCCAGCGCGCGGCCCTGCGGATCAAGGACGAAGGGCTCCTGGCCATAGGGGTAGTCGATACCCGCATCGATGGTCTTCTTGTTGTCCGGATAGGTGATCTTGTAGGTGTGGTGGAACACCAGCGCCTGGCCGTTGGACAGGCCCAGCACCACCAGCGGGCTACCCGGCTGGTCGGCGCTGATCGAGGAGACCTGGGTGCCTGCCGGCAGCGGCAGGTCGACGCGCTTGACCTCGGCACCGGTCTTGGCATCGAAGAACAGCGCCTGGCCCTTGTCGGAAACGCGCATGCCCACGAGGTTCTGTTCCTCGAGGGCGATCATCAGCGGCTTGCCGGCATCCTGCTGCAGCCAGGTCGGCTCCAGGGCTTTCTTGCTGGTCAGTTCGGCGCCCTGGAACAGCGGCAGCACCACGTAGGCCAGATAAAAGAAGATCAGGGTGATGGCCGCCAGCACGGCCAGCCCGCCCACCAGCACATACCAGCGGGTCAGGCGATCCTTCAGCGCACGCATACGGCGCTTGCGTTGCAGCTCGGGCGTATTGAAATCAATCCGCACGGGGGGAGAATTTTGGGTCATTGTGGAGTTGGCCAGATCATTCATGCGCACACCCTAGCGGTCCCGTATGACAAAAACATGACAGTGCAGTGACGCAAAAAAGCCCGCCGCTCAGGAACCCTGGCTTCGGACAAGGAATTCGTGGAAAGAGACCGGCGCATCGTGCGCCGACCTCTTTCACTGAGTCACACGTTACTTCTTGGCGACATTACCGGCGTGGGACAGGCCCAGGTCAGCCAGGGTCTTGTCGACCACCTTGGCCGGCAGCGGGATGTAGCCATCCTTCACCACGACCTGCTGACCCGCCTGCGACAGGACCAGCTTCACAAACTCGGCTTCCAGCGGAGCCAGAGGCTTGTTCGGGGCCTTGTTGACGTAGACGTACAGGAAGCGCGACAGCGGGTACGAGCCGTTCAGAGCGTTGGCTTCGTTGTCCTCGATGAACTCGCCACCTTCCTTCTTGGCCAGAGGCACGGTCTTGACGCTGGCGGTCTTGTAGCCGATGCCCGAGTAGCCGATGCCGTTCAGCGAGCTGCTGATCGACTGCACGACCGAGGCCGAGCCAGGTTGCTCGTTGACGTTAGGCTTGAAGTCGCCTTTGCACAGGGCTTCTTCCTTGAAGTAGCCGTAGGTGCCCGATACCGAGTTGCGACCGAACAGCTGGATTGGCTTGTTGGCCAGATCGCCGGTCACGCCCACTTCGCCCCAGGTCTTGACGTCGGCTTTGCCGCCGCACAGACGGGTGGAAGAGAAGATGGCGTCGACCTGGGCCATGGTCAGGCCCTTGATCGGGTTGTCCTTGTGCACGAACACGGCCAGGGCGTCGACGGCGACCGGGATGGCGGTCGGCTTGTAGCCGTATTTCTGCTCGAAGGCCTGCAGTTCGACGTCCTTCATCTTGCGGCTCATCGGGCCGAGGTTGGCGGTGCCTTCGGTCAGCGCGGGTGGCGCGGTGGAGGAGCCGGCAGCCTGAATCTGGATGTTTACGTTCGGGTATTCCTTCTTGTAGGCCTCGGCCCACAGAGTCATCAGGTTCGCCAGGGTATCGGAACCGACGCTGGAGAGGTTGCCCGATACGCCAGTGGTCTTGGTGTAGGTCGGGATTGCAGGATCGACGGCGGCAACCGCATTGGCGGTAGCTACGCCAGCGGCGGCGAACGTGAGGGCCGCCATCAAACGCTTCAGTTTCATGCCTAACTCCTAGCAGGAATATTTGGGGTGTGAGATGGATCGGGCCCAAGTATCTGCAGGCCGCATGAACACTCTATGACCTGAATATGACAATTGGATGAAAGGCCATCACCGCGGATGCGGGATGGCCTTTGCAGGATGTGTCAGCGGTGATCCTTGTGGGAGCGGGTTTACCCGCGAAGTGTCCAGCCGCAGATCAGCGCTTGGTCGCCAGCAGATACAACCCCACCAGCAGACCAACGGTGCACAAGCCAGCCACGTAGTAGGCCGGCGCCATCGGACTGAACTTGAGCAGCGCGGTGACCACCATCGGCGTCAGGCCGCCGAAGATGGCGTAGGCCAGGTTGTAGGAAAACGACAGGCCACTGAAGCGCACCACCGGTGGGAAGGCCTTGACCATCACATAGGGCACCGCGCCGACGATGCCGACGCACAGGCCGGTGACGGCATACAGCGGGAACAGCAGGTCCGGCCGGGTCGGCAGGCTGTGGTAGAAGGTCCAGGACGACGCCAGCAATGCCAGGCTGCCGATGATGAACACCCGCCCGGCACCGAGCCGGTCGGCCAGGCTGCCGGCCCCCACGCAGCCGAAGCTGAGCAGGACAATGGCCAGGCTGTTGGCCTTCAGCGAGTCGGTGGGGCTGACGTGGTAGAGGCTCTGCAGCAATGCCGGGGTCATGAGGATCAGCACCACGATGCCAGCCGACAGCAGCCAGGTCAGCAGCATCGACAGGATGATCGCGCCGCGATGATCACGCAGCACCGCGCGCAGCGGCAGTTCTTCGGCCAGCGCCTTGCGCTGCTGCATCTCGGCGAATACCGGTGTCTCGTGCAGCCAGCGGCGCAGATACACCGCGAACAGACCGAACACGCCCCCGAGCAGGAACGGGATGCGCCAGGCATAGTCCGCCACTTCTTCGGCGCTGTAGAGGCTGTTGATCAGGGTGGCCACCAGCGAGCCGAGCAGGATGCCCGAAGTCAAGCCGGCAGTGAGGGTGCCGCAGGCATAACCGGTGTTGCGCGCCGGCACATGCTCGGAGACGAACACCCAGGCCCCCGGCACCTCCCCGCCGATGGCCGCGCCCTGCACGACACGCATCAAGAGCAGCAGGATCGGCGCCCACAGGCCGATCTGCACGTAGGTCGGCAGCAGGCCCATGACCAGGGTCGGCAGGGCCATCATGAAGATGCTCAGGGTGAACATCTTCTTGCGCCCGAGCAGATCGCCGAAGTGGGCCATGATGATTCCGCCCAGCGGCCGCGCCAGGTAGCCGGCCGCGAAGATGCCGAAGGTCTGCATCAGGCGCAGCCATTCGGGCATGTCGGCGGGGAAGAACAACTTGCCGACCACCGTGGCAAAGAACACGAAGATGATGAAGTCGTAGAATTCCAGCGCCCCGCCAAGGGCGGACAGTGAAAGGGTCTTGTAGTCACTGCGGGTCAGCGGCCGCGAGGGCTGCTCGATACTGCTCGGCACGGAGGTCATGGAATCTTCTCTTATTGGTCTTGCAGGCCGTTTTTCATGCGGCTTCCGGGTACGTGGCCAGCGAAGATAACAAATTGCCGCGCCCGCCTCATAGCGGTACAAAATCCATACAGATATTCACGAATGCGCGGTCGTCGCTGGCTGTTCAGGTCTATATACTGGCCGTTCGTAGGAAAAGGTTGAGCCTCACGTGGGATGCTGTGCGAAAACGCCGGTCAATGTTGCAGGCGGTTTCGCAGAGTCTCCCTTTGGCCGCCTACCGAAGCGAAATCAGCGTAGTATGTTTCAAGCTGAATCGTTTTCCCGGCGTCCGTCATTTGCGCCAACCAACGAAGCGTCACGGGTCCGAGGCCCCATCGCATGATTGAGCTCGAACAAGAAGATCCTATCCCACAGGGCGACCTGGCCCTTCAGATCACTGCCCTACCCCGAGAAACCAACGGTTTCGGCGATATCTTCGGCGGCTGGCTGGTCGCCCAGATGGACCTGGCAGGCACTGCCATGGCCAGCCGCGTCGCCGGTGGCCGGGTTGCCACCGTCGCCATCGACCGCATGGCCTTCCTGGTACCGGTGGCTGTGGGCGCGCAGCTTTCCTTCTATACCCAGACCCTGGAAATCGGCCGCAGCTCCATCCAGATGATGGTGGAAGTGTGGAGCGACGACCCGCTGTCCAGCGAATGGCGCAAGGTCACCGAGGCGGTGTTCGTCTTCGTCGCCATCGACGGCAGTGGCCGTACCCGCTCCGTCCCTCGTCGCTGAGCCAGGGGCGCGGTAAACTCGTTGCAAGGCATGAGGTCCAACGGCTGATATGCATCACGACGAGACAAGCGCATGGCTACCTTCCAGGTCGAAACGGAACAACACGGCGAACTCAACTGCTGGCGTATCACCAGCCATCACGCTGAACTGCTGATCGCCCAACAGGGCGCCCAGGTCCTGAGCTACCAGCGGCTGGGCGAACCACCCCTGCTGTGGCTGAGCGACCAGGCCATCTTCCGCCAGGGCAAGTCCGTGCGCGCCGGAGTACCGGTGTGCTGGCCCTGGTTCGGCAACTTGCAGCGCAATCCCCAGGCCGTCCAGGCCATGTACCACGGCGAACAGGCACCGGCTCATGGCCTGGCGCGCACCCGTGACTGGCAACTGCTGGTCATCGAGGAGGCGCCAGAAGGCCTGCGCATCGAGTTCGGCCTGCCCGAGGCGCAGGGAGACTTGCCCGGCTGGCCCCATGAGGTCGAACTCAAGCTGCTGATCGAGATGGGCACACAACTGAAGATGACCCTGAGCAGCCTGAACCAGGGCAACGACAGCGTCACCCTCAGCCAGGCATTGCACAGCTACTTCGCGGTCAGCGATGTGCGCCAGGCGCGGGTCGAGGGTGTGGACAACCTTGGCTACATCGAGACCCTGGCCGACTGGGAGCTGCGCCAGCAACATGGTGCCCTGGGTTTTGCTGGCGAGACCGACCGCATCTACCTGCAGACGCCCGACGTGCTGAAGATCGTCGACCCGCACTGGAACCGGCGCATCACCCTGCACAGCACCGGCTCACGCTCGGCGGTGATCTGGAACCCCTGGACCGATCGCGCCCGGGAGCTGGCGGACATGGCGGACGACGGCTGGCAACGGATGCTGTGCATCGAGACGGCGAACGTGTGGGATGACGTGGTGACCCTGAAACCAGGGGCCCGTCATTCACTGAGCTTCACGATCAGCAGCGAAGCGCTCTGATCCTTGTTTCAGGTTCCTTCGCGGGCAAGCCCGCTCCTACAGGGCCCTTGCACAACCTGTGGGAGCGGGCTTGCCCGCGAATGGGCTGCAAGGCAGCCCCGGAAGTCTCAGAGGTCGGCGTCCTCCACCACCCTCACCTTCCCCGCCTCCAGCGCATAGGCCGCATCGGCCAGGTCATTGCTGACCTTTTCCACCTTCAGCGTGCCGCTGACCCACAGCGGCGTATAGATGTCGTCGATCTTCATGCCCTTGGGATACCGCACCAGCACCAACTGGTTGGGCGGTGGCGGCGGCACATGGATGCAGGCGCCTGGGTATGGCACGAGGAAGAACAAGGTACTGTTGCCCTTGGCATCGCTCTCCAGCGGCACCGGATAACCGCCCAGGCGGATCTGCTTGCCGTTCATGGCCGCCACGGTCTTGGTCGAGTACATCACCGCAGGCAGGCCCTTGGCCTGCTTGAGGCCGCCCTTGTCGGTGAAGGTGCCCATGGCCTCGGGGGAGTTGTGGTCGATCTCGGGCATCTGTTCGAGCGCCTTCTGGTCCGACTTGGGCATCAGCTCCAACCAGTCGGTTTCGGGCAGTTCGGCATGGGCCAGGGTGCTGGCCAGCAACAAGGGAACAAGGAAAAACGCACGCATGGAAATGCTCGGCAACTCAGGTGAATTGCCGAGCATTCTAAACCAGTCATCCGCGTTTCTTGATGAATCCGTAGATCACCAGAAGGACGATGGCACCGACCAGGGCGCCAAAGAAACCTGCGGCCTGACCTGCCTGGTAGATACCCAGGGCCTGCCCGCCATAGGTCGCGACCAGGGAGCCGGCGATGCCCAGGAGAATGGTCATGATCCAGCCCATGCTGTCGTCCCCCGGCTTGAGGAAACGGGCGAGCAGGCCGACGAGCAGGCCGATGAAGATGGTTCCGATGATGCCCATGGCAATCCCTCTGCTGTGAAAATGGAACAAGCCAAAGCCTAGACAGCGCTTTGGCTTGTCGCCATTTCAGAGGGCCTGCCGGGGCAGAGGTTCAATCAGCCGGCGATCAGCGCTTCGACGTCGGCGATCCGGGCCTCGAGGGTGGCCATGTCGGCGCAGCGCAGGGTGGCGTGACCTACCTTGCGTCCGGCCTTGAAGGCCTTGCCGTAGTGATGCAGGTGGCAATCATCGATGGCGACGACCTTGTCCACCGCCGGCACTTCGCCGATGAAGTTGAGCATGGCGCTCTCGCCGACCTTGGCCGTGGAGCCCAGCGGCAGGCCGGCTATGGCGCGCAGGTGGTTCTCGAACTGGCTGCATTCGGCGCCCTCGATGGTCCAGTGCCCGGAGTTGTGGACCCGAGGCGCGATTTCGTTGGCTTTCAGGCCACCGTCGACTTCGAAGAACTCGAAGGCCATCACGCCAACGTAGTCCAGCTTCTGCAACACACGGCCCACGTAGTCTTCGGCCAGTGCCTGCAGCGGGTGCGCCTCGCTTGCGACCGACAGGCGCAGGATGCCGCTCTCATGGGTGTTGTGCACCAGCGGGTAGAAGCGGGTTTCGCCATCGCGGCCACGCACAGCCACCAGCGACACTTCACCGGTGAACGGCACGAAGCCCTCGAGCAGGCAAGGCACGCTGCCCAGCTCGGCGAAGGTGCCGACGACATCCTCGGCGCTGCGCAGGACCTTCTGGCCCTTGCCGTCATAGCCCAGGGTGCGGGTCTTGAGCACTGCCGGCAGGCCGATGCTCGCCACGGCGGCGTCCAGGTCCTGCTGGGACAGGATGTCGGCGAACGCCGGCGTCGGGATGCCCAGGTCACGGAACATGCTCTTTTCGAACAGGCGGTCACGGGCGATGCGCAGGGCCTCGGCGCTCGGGTAGACCGGGACGAACTGCGAAAGGAAGGCCACGGTTTCGGCCGGGACGCTTTCGAACTCGAATGTCACCAGGTCGACTTCGTCAGCCAGCTGACGCAGGTGGTCCTGGTCGCCGTAGTCGGCACGCAGGTGCTCACCCAGGGCCGCCGCACAGGCGTCCGGGGCGGGGTCGAGGAAAGCGAAGTTCATGCCCAGCGGAGTTCCCGCCAGGGCCAGCATGCGGCCGAGCTGGCCACCACCGATTACACCGATCTTCATGTTGATAGCCTCAGGCCTGGCGCGGGTCCGGATTGTCCAGGACGGTTTCGGTCTGCTCCGTGCGGAACTGCTTGAGCGCCGCGTGGTACTGCGGGTACTTGGCACCCAGGATGCTCGCCGAGAGCAGCGCCGCGTTGATTGCGCCCGCCTTGCCGATGGCCAGGGTGGCGACAGGCACGCCCGCAGGCATCTGCACGATCGACAGCAGAGAGTCGACGCCGGAGAGCATCGACGACTGCACCGGCACGCCCAGCACCGGCAGGTGGGTCTTGGCGGCGCACATGCCTGGCAGGTGGGCTGCACCACCGGCACCGGCGATGATCACCTCGATGCCGCGGCCTTCGGCCTCTTCGGCGTACTGGAACAGCAGATCCGGCGTACGGTGGGCAGAGACCACCTTCACCTCGTAGGGAATGCCGAGTTTTTCCAGCATATCGGCGGTGTGGCTAAGGGTGGACCAATCGGACTTGGAGCCCATGATCACGCCAACCAGTGCACTCATCGTCGAGCCTCTTCGCTTGTGCGCCCTTGGGCGCGTCAAAAAACAACAAGCCACGCGGGACGACCGGCGTGGCTTGTTTGCTGATCATGACCGGATCGATCCGGTCTGGGGGCCGCGCAGTATAACGTAACGCGAGGCCATCCAGGCACCCCCGGCGACCAACTGTCGGCCTTATTTTTCGGGGCTTTGACTGACTTTCGAGTCAACCGGCGCGGTGGTCGTGCCGCCCTCCAACTTGCGCCAGAGCAATCGCACGTTGGCCTTGCGCACCAAGGCGCAACGATAGAGGCGGATTTCCAGCGGCACATGCCACTGGCTGGGGCCACAGATCGCCAGTTCACCACGCTCCAGCTCGCCGCGCATCGACAGACGCGGCACCCAGGCGATGCCCATGCCTTCCAGCGCCATGCTCTTGAGACTGTCGGCCATGGCCGTTTCATAGACGGTGGTATAGCGCAGGTTGCGCTGGCGCAGCAGCAGGTTGACCGAGCGGCCGAGGAAGGCGCCGGCGCTGTAGGCCAGCAGCGGTACGCTGCCATCGCCTTCGAGGTCGAACAATGGCTTGCCGTCGGCGCCCACCGCACAGACCGGCAGCATCTCGGTGGTGCCCATGTGCAGCGAGGGGAAGATCTCGGCGTCCATCTGCAGCGCCGCATCCGGGTCATAGAAGGCCAGCATCAGGTCGCAGCCGCCTTCGCGCAGGGCATGCACGGCATCGCCCACGTTGGTGGCCACCAGGCGGGTGGCGATGTTCAGGCCATCGTTGCGCAGCTGGGCCACCCACCGCGGGAAGAACCCCGATGCCAGGGAGTGGGCGGCCGCCACCTGGACCACCTCACCCTGCCCGCCTTCGAGGTGATGAAGATGGCGCAGAACTTCGCTCAATTGGTCGACAACGGTGCGCGCTGTGACGAGAAACAGCTGCCCTGCCTCGGTCAGCTCGATCGGTGTGCGGGAACGGTTCACCAAGGTCAGGCCCAATGCGGCTTCCAGGCTGCGGATGCGTCGGCTGAAGGCTGGCTGGGTCACGAAACGGCGCTCCGCCGCCTGGGAAAAACTGCGGGTGGCGGCCAGGGCGCTGAAGTCTTCCAGCCACTTGCTTTCGAGGTTCATGAAGCGATCTCCCAGCGCGCACCAAAATGGAACACGCTCGTTTGTCAATTGGCGTCACATGAATCGGTATGCCGTTTGTGCATAGGTTAGCGTGCAACAGCATTGGCCGCAAAATCCGGGCAGGCCTAGGATTGGCGGCATTCCGGCAGGTGCCGGGTTTAAATCGAGATGATATCCGTCATGTCCTCCGCTGCATCGTTCCGCGTCGAAAAAGACCTGCTTGGTACCCTTGAAGTCCCTGCCGATGCCTACTACGGCATCCAGACTCTGCGCGCTGCCAACAACTTCCACCTCTCCGGCGTTCCGCTGTCGCACTACCCGAAGCTGGTCGTGGCCCTGGCCATGGTCAAGCAGGCTGCTGCCGACGCCAACCGTGAGCTGGGTCACCTGAGCGATGCCAAGCACGCCGCCATCAGCGAGGCCTGCGCCCGCCTGATCCGTGGCGAGTTCCACGACCAGTTCGTGGTGGACATGATCCAGGGCGGTGCTGGTACTTCCACCAACATGAACGCCAACGAAGTCATCGCCAACGTCGCGCTGGAGGTCATGGGCCACCAGAAGGGTGAGTACCAGTACCTGCACCCGAACAACGACGTGAACATGGCGCAGTCGACCAACGACGCCTACCCGACCGCGATCCGCCTGGGTCTGCTGCTGGGTCACGACGCCCTGCTGGCCAGCCTCGACAGCCTGATCCAGGCCTTCGCTGCCAAAGGCAAGGAGTTCGACCACGTACTGAAGATGGGCCGTACCCAGCTGCAGGACGCCGTGCCGATGACCTTGGGCCAGGAATTCCGCGCCTTCGCCACCACCATGACCGAAGACCTGCAGCGCCTGCGCTCGCTGGCTCCGGAACTGCTGACCGAAATCAACCTGGGCGGTACCGCCATCGGCACCGGCATCAACGCCGACCCTGGCTACCAGGCCCTGGCCGTACAGCGCCTGGCGACCATCAGCGGCCAGCCGCTGGTCCCGGCTGCCGACCTGATCGAAGCCACCTCCGACATGGGC
>Ga0153917_1000237_pt1 | contig 45862 bp, 34 predicted proteins | sample TSFL001MetaG_FD_104695 | JGI IMG/M metagenome (GOLD analysis project Ga0153917, IMG submission 104695) | Attine ant fungus gardens microbial communities from Florida, USA - TSFL001 MetaG | ecosystem: Host-associated > Fungi > Mycelium > Unclassified | place: USA: Florida, Paynes Creek Historic...
CATTAGCCCGTAGCCGAAAGAGAAGGTGGCCCTCTCTATGTCAGACCACCGTTGTTTTTGAGGATATAAGCCACTGCGTTCTCCGACCAACCCCAAATTGGTCGCCTTTCCCAGCCCAAAACGCGAGTAAGTTTCTACCAACGCTGAGGACGGCATCGCTAACGCCAGCTTAGAAACACCGACGTTACTCGACTTCTGTAGTACCCCGGTCAGGGTCAATTCGCTGTAGCGCGCCACGTCTTTGATTTCGTGGCCGTTAATTCGGTAGGGAACGGTATTAAGAACGGTATTTTCATTCACGATACCGCGCTGTAAAGCGGTCATCACCACCATCGGCTTGACCGTAGAACCCGGCTCGAACACGTCGGTGATCGAACGGTTACGCATCGCGTCTTTAGCCGTGCCGGCAAAGTTGTTCGGGTTATAAGAGGGGCTGCTGGCCATCGCCAGCACTTCACCGGTGTTGACGTCCACCAGCACGGCGCTGCCCGACTCGGCTTTGTTGAAGGCCACCGCGTTATTCAGCTCGCGGTAGACCAGCGCCTGCAGACGTTCGTCGATGCTCAGCGCCAGATTGTGCGCCGCCTGACTGTCGGTTGAGGAGATATCTTCAATAACGCGGCCATAGCGGTCTTTACGTACCACGCGCTCGCCCGGCTGGCCCGTAAGCCATTTATCGAAGCTTTTTTCTACCCCTTCAATGCCCTGGCTATCAACATTGGTAAAGCCGATCAGGTGGGCGGTTACTTCTCCGGACGGGTAGTAGCGGCGCGACTCTTCCCGCAGATGGATACCCGGCAGCTTCAGCTTTTTGATGTAATCGGCCATGTCAGGGTTTACCTGACGCGCCAGATAGATAAAGCGCCCCTTCGGGTTGGCATTCACGCGAGCGGCCAGCTGATCGAGCGGCATTTTCAGCGCGTCAGAGAGGGCTTTCCAGCGGTTATCCAGGCTGATGCCGCCTGCGTCATGCAGCTCTTTCGGATCCGCCCAGATCGCTTTTACCGGTACGCTCACCGCCAGCGGACGTCCGGATCGGTCGGTGATCAAACCGCGCGAAGTTGAGACTTCCTGTACGCGCAGGGAGCGCATGTCTCCCTGGCGCACCAGCATATCCGGAGCAATGATCTGTAGCCAGGCTACGCGACCCAGCAGGAACGCCAGCGCCAGTAAGATACAGCCGCATAACAACGCAAAACGCCAGCTTATAAAGCTGGCCTGCTCTTCCTGACGTTTTGCTTTTGGCGCTTTAGCCGCTGCTCTCATGCTTCGCGTTTTCCCTTATTTTTGTACTACGATATTTTCCTGTGAGGGATCAACATGCTGCATTTGCAGCTTCTCCGTTGCGATCCGTTCTACCCGGCTGTGATCGCCGAGCGCGTTTTCTTCAAGGATCAAATTTCGCCATTCGATATCCAGCGCATCGCGTTCCAGCACCAGCTGCTCGCGCTGCGCGGTTAATAAACGGGTATGGTGCGCGGTGGTTACCACCGTTACAGCAGTCACAATGATGCAAATAAACAGGCAGAGCGGCAGCTTCCCGAAGCGCAAAAGATCGTCGCCAATCACGCCTGGCAAGGCATGACGCTCGGTGCTTCCTAACGATCCCGTTACTTTGCTGAGGGTCTCTGTCACTCTGCCGATCATGCGGTCGTCCTTTCTGCAATGCGCAGTACTGAACTACGGGCGCGTGGGTTTTCAGCCACTTCTTCTTCGCCCGGCATTAACTTGCCTAACGCGCGCAGCTGGCGACCGCCCAGTTTGCGGAGCTGTTCTTCGGTCATCGGTAGTCCCGCCGGAACCTGCGGACCACGGCTCTGTTCACGCATAAAGCGCTTCACAATGCGGTCTTCCAGCGAGTGGAAACTGATAATCGATAAACGCCCGCCGGGGGCCAGCACGCCGAGCGAGCTTTTCAGCGCCTGCTCTATCTCTTCCAGCTCGCTGTTTACCCAGATACGTATCGCCTGGAAAGTGCGGGTTGCGGGATGTTTATGCTTATCTTTTACCGGCGTGGCCGCGGCAATCACTTCTGCCAGCTCTTTAGTGCGGGTCATGGGCTCAACGCGGTTACGCTCAACGATGGCGCGGGCGATGCGTTTACCGAAACGCTCTTCGCCAAAGGTTTTGATCACCCAGGCGATATCGGCCTCATCGGCGGTTTGCAGCCACTCGGCGGCAGACTGGCCGCGGGTGGGATCCATACGCATATCCAGCGGGCCATCGCGCATAAAGGAGAAGCCGCGTTCGGCATCATCAAGTTGCGGCGAGGAGACGCCAAGATCGAGCAAAATGCCGTCAATTTTACCGGTAAGATCGCGTTCGGCGACGTAATCAGCCAGCGCGGAGAAAGGGCCGTGTACGATGGAAAAGCGCGGATCGTCGATGGTCTTCGCTACGGCAATAGCCTGCGGATCGCGATCGATTGCCAGTAAGCGACCTTCCGCTCCCAGTTGGGAGAGGATCAGACGCGAGTGACCGCCGCGACCAAATGTCCCATCAATATAGATACCGTCTGGACGAATGTTGAGACCGTTCACGGCCTCGTCCAACAGCACCGTCGTATGTTTATAATTTTCCATCATATTTTTATAGAGACAAATCCTGCAATCGTTCCGATAAGGTCGCGGAATGGGACTGCTCAGCGTCGATATCTTCCTTGACCTGTTGATACCAGGTCGTTTCATCCCACAGTTCAAATTTGTTGAACTGCCCGACCAGCATCACTTCTTTTGTCAGGCCAGCGTGTTGCCTCAGCACCGGGGGGATTAATAACCGACCCGCGCTATCCATTTGGCACTCACTGGCATGGCCTAATAGTAACCGTTGCACACGGCGTTCCTGCGGATTCATGCTCGACAGTCGAGACAACTTTTGCTCGATGATTTCCCATTCAGGCAAAGGATAAAGCAGCAGGCAGGAGTGGTTGATGTCAATGGTGCATACCATTTGACCAGAAGCGCTCTCGTTCAGCTCATCACGATATCGGGTTGGTACCGATAACCGCCCTTTGCTGTCGAGATTGACTAACGTCGCTCCACGGAACATGCCAGCCTTAACCCTCCTTACCACTTTACCCCACAATTTCCCACAGAAAGGAGTTTACGGAGCGAGGGAAAAGCTTGTCAAGCCAGGACTTTCGCCATACCAGACTAATTACGCCATATTTACGAACGTAAGCTTACCCGGCTAATAACTACACAATCAGCAAGGCAAATTAACGTTATGAATAGTTGTAAGAAAATAAACAAATATACATAAGCTTGTTAGCGATCGCTCCCGCTCTGGTAAGGAAATATAAAGTGTCAGTTTGCGACGCGGGCGGCATTTTAAGACATATTGCAGAGGGTGAACAGCAGCAGATGCCCCTTATACCGCTTACGGGGCACTGGCTATGCCGCAAGAGGGGAAGCAAAAAGAAAGAAATGGCTGATAATTCAGCGCCGCCCCTTGAGAATGTTACAAAATAATACAAGAGAATTAATAATTGCTCTTTTAATAAGGCTAATAAATGTGCTTTTAAAAGGCATAACAATAAAAAGCTAACGGAAATTATCTTTTTAAAGAATTATCTTAAAAGTATTGGGGGAAATAATTTACCGGCTATGGCGCCAGAATATCAGGGCAGCTTTCTGCCCCGACAACAGAGGATTACGCGCGGCTTAACACGCCACGGCGATAGAGATTACGACGAATTCGCGTCAAGCCAGGCTTGGGTTTACGTGGTTCATCGAGGCTTGCCAGCACAATTTCCAGCACGCGTTCAGCTACGTCACGATGACGCTGGGCTACGGCCAGTACCGGACACTGAAGGAAATCGAGCAGTTCATTATCACCAAAGGTGGCGATGGCGAGATCCGAAGGGAGCTTACCGTCGCGGCGCAGCGTGACGTCCATTACGCCCTGCAGCAGCGCAAACGAGGTGGTAAACAGCGCCTGAGGCATAGTATGGGTTTCCAGCCACTTCTCAAAAAGCTGCGCCGCGGCTTCGCGCTCATAGCTGTTGGCATAGAGGAAATCCACTTCACGCGGATCGTCTTTCCAGGCGGTACGAAAACCCTGTTCACGCAGGAAGCTCACCGAAAGCTCCGGCAGCGCCCCCAGGTAAAGGACCTTTTCCGCCGGGAAGGTGCGCAGCTCCGCTGCCAGCATTTCGGCATCATCCTGATCGGCACCGACCACGCTGGTAAAGTGTTCCCTATCTAACGCCCGGTCTAGTGCGACGATCGGCAGCGGATCGTTTGCCCAGCGCTGATAGAAAGGGTGCTCCGGCGGCAGCGAGGTTGAAACAATGATGGCATCAACCTGGCGCTGCAACAGATGCTCAATGCAGCGCATCTCATTATCCGGCTGGTCTTCTGAGCAGGCGATCAGCAGCTGGTAGCCGCGCTGACGCGCCTGGCGTTCGAGATAATTTGCAATACGGGTATAGCTGGTGTTTTCCAGATCCGGGATCACCAGCCCTATAGATCGGGTGCGTCCGGCGCGCAAACCTGCCGCTACGGCATTCGGATGGTAGTTATGTTCGCGAACGACTGCCATCACTTTCTCTACGGTTTTATCGCTTACGCGGTACTGCTTCGCTTTACCGTTGATCACATAGCTTGCCGTCGTTCGTGACACGCCGGCAAGCCGGGCGATTTCATCCAGTTTCACAATTGCCCCTCAAAAAAATAAAAGAGTCCATTCCCTTGCCAGGGTTATGGCTTAATCTTTTAACATCTAAGCGCAGAATAGAGTGTGCGGCAACCGCTTTTGTCAGCTCTACGCGCTGGTACGCAAAAAAAAGCCCGGTAAAGATGACCGGGCAAGTTTGAGGCGTACCTTTTTATCTTTAGCGCATCACTTTGTCGCCGCGAGACAAGCCCACAACGCCCGAGCGCGCCACTTCTACGATTTTTGCCACATCCCTTATCGAGGCGAGGAAGGCATCCAGCTTGTCGCTGGTGCCCGCCAGCTGAACAGTATAAATAGAAGGCGTCACATCGATAATCTGTCCGCGGAAAATTTCCGCATTGCGTTTCACCTCTTCGCGGCCGTAGCCGGTGGCCTGAATTTTCACCAGCATGATTTCACGCTCAACATAGGCACCCTGCCCCAGCTCGCTCACGCGTAGCACGTCTACCAGCTTATGCAGCTGCTTTTCGATCTGCTCCAGAACTTTAGCATCGCCGACGGTCTGGATGGTCATGCGGGAGAGCGTCGGGTCGTCGGTCGGGGCCACGGTCAGGCTCTCAATGTTATAGCCGCGCTGGGCAAAAAGCCCGATCACCCGCGATAACGCGCCTGACTCGTTTTCCAGTAATACTGATAATATCCGGCGCATCAGGTTCTCTCCGTTTTGCTTAACCACATTTAATCCATACCACCGCCGCGAATGTGCATCGGGTAGACGTGTTCAGTCCCGTCAACGATCACATCCACAAACACCAGGCGATTGTTTCTGACCTGTTCAAGCGCTTCGGCGAGCTTCGCCTCCAGCTCTGCTGGCTCAGAAACCCGAATCCCGACATGGCCGTAGGCTTCTGCCAGGCGCACGAAGTCAGGCAGCGACTTCATATAAGAGTGGGAGTGGCGTCCGGAGTAGATCATGTCCTGCCACTGCTTCACCATGCCGAGATAGCCATTATTGAGGTTAAGCACCAGCACCGGCAGATCGTACTGCAGCGCAGTGGACAGCTCCTGGATATTCATCTGAATACTGCCGTCACCGGTTACGCAGACAACGGTCTCCTTCGGCAGGGCCATCTTCACCCCGAGCGCCGCAGGCAGGCCGAAGCCCATCGTCCCGAGGCCGCCGGAGTTGATCCAGCGCCGGGGTTTATCGAACGGGTAGTAGAGCGCGGCAAACATCTGGTGCTGCCCCACGTCGGAGGTAACATACGCATCGCCGTTGGTCAGACGCCAGATAGTTTCGATCACCGCCTGCGGTTTGATCTGTTCGCTCTGGGTGCCGTACTTCAGGCATTGACGGGCGCGCCACTGCTCAATCTGCAACCACCAGTCGCGAATCTCGTCGTGCGGCTGGGTGGTCGTCTCCTGCGCCAGTAGCTCAAGCATCTGATCCAGCACCTGACGCGCATCACCCACGATAGGGACATCTGCCGCCACCGTTTTAGAGATAGAGGTTGGATCGATATCGATATGCAGCACGGTGGCATCGGGGCAATATTTTGCCAGGTTATTGGTCGTGCGATCGTCGAAGCGCACGCCAACGGCGAAGATGACATCAGAGTTGTGCATCGTCATGTTGGCTTCATAGGTGCCATGCATACCGAGCATGCCAAGCGCCTGACGGTGCGTGGCCGGGAAGGCCCCAAGCCCCATTAATGAAGAGGCAACCGGCAGGTTGAGCTTCTCAACCAGCGCACGCAGCTGCGGCTCGCAGTTTGCATTGATCGCCCCGCCCCCCACATAGACCACCGGTTTTTTCGCGGTCAACAGGGTTTGCAGCGCGCGTTTGATCTGGCCTTTATGTCCCTGGGTCGTTGGGTTGTAGGAGCGCATACTGACGGAGTCGGGCCAGACGTAAGGCAGTTTATTTGCCGGGTTAAGAATATCTTTCGGCAGGTCGACGACTACCGGGCCCGGGCGACCGCTGGCCGCCAGCCAGAAGGCCTTTTTGAGCACGGCGGGGATATCTTCGGTGTGCTTAACCAGGAAGCTGTGTTTTACCACCGGGCGGGAGATCCCTACCATGTCGCACTCCTGGAAGGCATCATAACCAATCAGCGAGGTAGCAACCTGGCCGGAGAGCACCACAAGGGGAATAGAGTCCATATAGGCAGTGGCAATACCGGTAATGGCATTGGTTGCCCCCGGACCGGAAGTAACCAGCACCACGCCCACCTCGCCGGTTGCGCGAGCCAGTCCGTCAGCCATATGCACCGCCGCCTGTTCATGGCGCACCAGAACATGGTCAATACCGCCAACGGTATGTAGGGCATCGTAAATATCGAGGACCGCGCCTCCCGGATAACCGAACACTTGTTTTACGCCCTGATCGATTAACGATCGAACGACCATCTCGGCGCCAGACAACATCTCCATGCTTTGCCTCCAGGCATCACGTTACGGACGGACAGCAGCGTTCATTTCTGTTCCGTCATTATTCGCCAGGGGTTTCCCCGTCGTTTTCTTATTTGTGCAGAGTGACAAGTACCATAACCGCTCGCCATAAAGCAGGCAATTAGCAAACCCTGCCCGCAGAGGGAACTGGAAAGCAGAATCAACAGGTATAAAGAATAGTTATGGATAAATATACTGCCTGTGGGAATCGCATCGATCATTCATCATTTAAAATGTGATGCTCGCAGTAAATCATGCATTTTTGTGAAGAAAAAAGCGGTATGAAAAAAGTTGCAGCAGAATAAAATTTTATAAATAAATTGAAAGACAGGATAAATAGCAAAACCGCTGCTATTTATCCTGCGGTAGCTTATCGGTGGCAAACGCTAACCAGCAGCTCCTCCATCCACTGATGGCCTTTATCGCGGCCGGCTGCTTCATGCCATGAGAGATAACAGGTACGGGAATTTAGCTGCAGCGGTAGCGGCTGTATGCGTAAATTAAGCGGCTCTGCAAACTCTTCCGCCAGCCAGCGCGGAGCAATAGCTACCAGATGGGTTTGCGAAACAACATTTAATACGCTGACCATTGCCATTCCCTGATACGCAACGCTGGCCTGCTTATCCGGGGTGTCATACCATGGCTGGCTAAAAGAGGCGAATCTGTCGAGCGCCACTACCGCGTGTTGCTCATTATAAATATCGCTTTCAAGCAGGGTGCCATGTAATCGCGGATGGGACTTACTGGCTACCAAAACCATTTCATCTCTGAATAATGGAATACAGGAAAACTCCGGACGGCGGAATTCCTCATAGCCGATTACAAACTCAGTTTCCTGATAACGCAGCTGATGTTCGGTATTTTGATTCAGCGAAGATTTGAAGACCAGCTGAATATGCGGGGCAATCTGCTCCACTTTATTATAAATACGTGAAGTTAAATAATTATCCAGCGGGCTACAGACGCAGAGGTGGAAAATGCGTTCGCTCACAGCAGGCTCAAAGCCTGAACCGGGTAACTCATTCTGCACCAGTTGCAGCGCCTGCCTTACCGAGGCAAACAGCTGAAACGCACGGGCGGTGGGCTGAATACCCCGGCCGTAGCGTACAAAAAGCTCATCATTAAACATCACTTTTAGACGCGCTACAGCGTTACTTACCGCTGGTTGCGACATACCAAGTGATTGCGCGGCGCGGGTAATATTTTGTTCCTGCATCACCGCATCAAATACCGTTAATAAATTCAGATCCACTGTACGTAATTGGGGTTTGTTATTCTCCCCCGGCGGCGTCTTTTCTATTCTTTCGTCACACATATCCATCTCCACTGTCACGCTAAGCTCCTTTTACTTGTGCGCAATAATAACTTCTAAAAATATCATTTATCACGCATATGAAACAAGAAAAAGAGAAAAGTATAAAATTAGGAATATATAAAGACCCGCCGCTAATAACAGGGATTGCGTCTGAATCAAATACGTAGCCAGAGAGCACTTTAAACATATCAAATAGCTAATCTATTTAATGAAACCATAATTACCATAAATGTACAATATGATGAATAATTAACTCCTGTTTAAGACTGAATTAATTGTTAACAGCTATCCACAGATAATAATTAACACTTTTTTATCAAAGATATCATAACGTTCTATTACGGAAAGATTTAACAGAAGTAAGCTTATGATTTTTAATGGAATCAATTAAGCTACGACTGAACGAAAAAATTTATCTGAATGCAATAAAATATCTGTAATTAATTCAAATGATGAATTAAACCCGGCCACACAGAACAATAAGATTGCCGCAAGCGTGAAAATCAGCACAATTAGCTAATTCTATTTAGCCCGTCACGGCTGTTAAAAGTCGTTTTACTGGACCAAGGGTTGACATCAAAGCACGTATCCAGTACCACTAAAAGCATATCGCATTTAACCGAGGCCAGATTCATGATCCGCAGCATTCGTTTCACCAGCCTACTACTACTAAACGCATCCACTGTGCGCGGTAGACTGGCGGGCGAAATTCAGCGTTGAATCGTCCTCTGGTAAACAAAAAACCCGCGCCACTGCGCGGGTTTTTTTATGCTCGTAGCAAGGCGCCCTAATACAGACAAGGACCTACCCCATGAGCCAGCAAGTCATTATTTTTGATACTACCTTACGCGATGGTGAACAGGCATTACAGGCGAGCCTGAGTGTTAAAGAGAAACTGCAGATCGCTCTGGCCCTGGAACGTATGGGCGTTGACGTGATGGAAGTGGGTTTCCCGGTCTCTTCTCCGGGCGATTTTGAATCTGTGCAGACCATTGCCCGCACCATTAAAAACAGCCGGGTCTGCGCCCTGGCGCGCTGCGTCGAGAAAGATATCGACGTTGCCGCCGAGTCCCTGAAAGTGGCAGAAGCCTTCCGCATTCATACCTTTATTGCCACCTCACCGATGCACATTGCCACCAAGCTGCGCAGCACGCTGGATGAGGTGATTGAGCGCGCCATTTATATGGTTAAACGCGTACGTAATTACACCGATGACGTGGAATTTTCCTGCGAAGACGCAGGCCGTACCCCGATTGCCGATCTGGCGCGCGTGGTAGAAGCCGCCATCAGCGCCGGCGCCACCACCATTAATATTCCGGACACCGTCGGCTACACCATGCCGTTCGAGTTTTCCAATATCATCACCGGGCTCTATGAGCGCGTCCCCAACATTGATAAAGCCATTATCTCTGTGCATACCCATGACGATCTGGGCCTGGCAGTGGGCAACGCCATTGCCGCCGTTCATGCAGGTGCCCGTCAGGTAGAAGGCGCCATGAACGGTATCGGCGAGCGCGCGGGTAACTGCTCGCTGGAAGAGGTGATCATGGCGATTAAAGTGCGCAAAGACATTATGAACGTGCACACCCGCATCAATCACAACGAAATCTGGCGCACCAGCCAGACCGTCAGCCAGATTTGCAACATGCCTATCCCGGCGAACAAAGCCATTGTCGGTACCGGCGCCTTCGCCCACTCCTCCGGCATCCATCAGGATGGCGTGCTGAAGAACCGCGAAAACTACGAAATCATGACTCCGGAATCCATCGGCCTGAATCAGGTGCAGCTGAACCTGACCTCCCGCTCCGGCCGTGCGGCTGTGAAACACCGCATGGAAGAGATGGGCTATAAAGAGTCCGACTACAACATGGATCAGCTGTACGACGCTTTCCTGAAGCTGGCGGATAAAAAAGGCCAGGTTTTTGACTACGATCTGGAAGCGCTGGCGTTCATTAATAAACAGCAGGAAGAGCCAGAGCATTTCCGCCTGGAGTACTTCAGCGTGCAGTCCGGCTCCAGCGACATCGCCACCGCCTCCGTCAAACTGGCCTGTGGTGAAGAGGTTAAAGCAGAAGCGGCGAACGGCAACGGCCCGGTCGATGCCATCTATCAGGCGATTAACCGCATCACCGACTATGGCATTGAACTGGTGAAATACGGCCTGAGCGCTAAAGGCCACGGTAAAGACGCGCTGGGTCAGGTAGATATCGTGGTGGATTACAACGGACGCCGCTTCCACGGCGTCGGCCTGGCCACCGATATCGTGGAATCCTCCGCCAAAGCGATGGTTCACGTCCTGAACAACATCTGGCGCGCCGCTGAAGTCGAAAAAGAGTTGCAACGCAAAGCTCAGAATAAAGAGAACAACAAGGAAACCGTGTAATGTCGAAGAGTTACCATATTGCTGTGTTACCGGGAGATGGTATTGGTCCCGAAGTGATGGCACAGGCATTGAAAGTTCTGGAAGCCATTCGCACCCGTTTTGCGATGAAGATCACCACCAGCCAGTACGATGTGGGCGGTATCGCCATTGATAACCACGGCACGCCGCTGCCGCAGGCAACGGTCACCGGCTGCGAGAACGCCGATGCCGTACTCTTCGGCTCCGTGGGCGGCCCGAAGTGGGAACACCTGCCGCCAGCCGGTCAGCCAGAGCGCGGCGCCCTGCTGCCGCTGCGTAAGCACTTTAAATTATTCAGCAACCTGCGTCCGGCGAAGCTGTACCAGGGGCTGGAGGCATTCTGCCCGCTGCGCGCCGATATCGCCGCCAACGGTTTCGATATTCTCTGCGTGCGTGAGTTGACCGGTGGTATCTACTTCGGCCAGCCGAAAGGGCGCGAAGGCAGCGGTCAGCACGAAAAAGCCTTTGATACCGAGGTCTATCATCGCTTCGAGATTGAGCGTATTGCCCGCATCGCCTTTGAGTCCGCGCGCAAACGCCGCCGTAAAGTAACCTCTATCGACAAAGCGAACGTGCTGCAATCCTCTATTTTGTGGCGCGAAATCGTCAACGAAATCGCTCAGGAGTACCCGGACGTCGAGCTGGCGCATATGTATATCGACAACGCCACCATGCAGCTGATCAAAGACCCATCGCAGTTCGACGTGCTGCTGTGCTCTAACCTGTTTGGTGACATCCTTTCCGACGAGTGCGCGATGATCACCGGCTCAATGGGGATGCTGCCTTCCGCCAGCCTGAATGAAGAGGGCTTTGGCCTGTATGAACCGGCGGGCGGCTCTGCGCCGGATATCGCAGGTAAAAATATCGCTAACCCTATTGCACAGATCCTCTCTCTGGCGCTGCTGCTGCGCTATAGCCTGGATGCAAACGAGGCGGCCACCGCCATCGAAAAAGCCATTAACCGCGCCTTAGAAGAGGGCGTGCGCACCGGCGATTTAGCCAGCGGCAACGCGGCGGTCAGTACTGAAGAAATGGGCGATATCATTGCCCGCTATGTCGCAGAAGGGGTGTAATCATGGCGAAGACGTTATACGAAAAAATTTATGATGCTCACGTGGTCTATGAAGCGCAGAACGAAACCCCGCTGCTCTATATCGACCGCCATCTGGTGCACGAAGTCACCTCCCCACAGGCGTTTGACGGCCTGCGCGCGCATCGCCGTCCGGTGCGCCAGCCGGGTAAAACCTTCGCCACTATGGATCATAACGTTTCTACCCAGACCAAAGACATCAACGCCTCCGGCGAGATGGCGCGCATTCAGATGCAGGAGCTGATTAAGAACTGCAACGAGTTTGGCGTTGAGCTGTATGACCTGAACCACCCGTACCAGGGGATCGTCCACGTGATGGGGCCTGAGCAGGGCATCACTCTGCCGGGTATGACCATCGTCTGCGGCGACTCCCACACCGCAACCCATGGCGCCTTTGGCGCACTGGCTTTCGGTATCGGCACCTCTGAAGTGGAACACGTTCTGGCGACCCAGACCCTGAAGCAGGGCCGCGCCAAGACCATGAAGATTGAAGTAAAAGGCCAGTCCGCTCCCGGCATCACGGCAAAAGATATTGTACTGGCGATCATCGGGAAAACCGGCAGCGCCGGCGGCACCGGCCACGTGGTGGAGTTCTGCGGCGACGCGATCCGGGCGTTAAGCATGGAAGGTCGCATGACCCTGTGCAATATGGCGATTGAAATGGGCGCCAAGGCGGGCCTGGTCGCACCGGATCAAACCACCTTTGACTATGTAAAAGGCCGTCTGCACGCGCCTAAAGGCAAAGACTACGATGACGCCGTCGCGTACTGGCAAACGCTGAAAACCGACGATGGCGCCACTTTCGATACCGTCGTTACGCTGCAGGCCGAAGAGATCGCCCCGCAGGTCACCTGGGGCACTAACCCGGGCCAGGTTATTTCCGTCACTGATAATATCCCGGATCCGGCCTCCTTCGCCGATCCGGTGGAACGCGCCAGCGCCGAAAAAGCGCTGGCCTATATGGGGCTGAAGCCGGGTGCGCCGCTGACGGCCGTCGCCATCGATAAGGTCTTTATCGGCTCCTGCACCAACTCGCGTATCGAAGATTTACGCGCCGCGGCGGAAATCGCCAGAGGGCGCAAAGTAGCGCCGGGCGTACAGGCGCTGGTGGTGCCAGGTTCCGGCCCGGTAAAAGCGCAGGCGGAAGAGGAAGGTCTGGACAAGATCTTCATTGAAGCGGGCTTTGAATGGCGTCTGCCGGGCTGCTCCATGTGCCTGGCGATGAACAACGATCGCCTGAATCCGGGCGAGCGCTGCGCTTCTACCAGTAACCGTAACTTTGAAGGTCGTCAGGGCCGCGGCGGACGCACGCACCTGGTCAGCCCGGCGATGGCCGCTGCCGCCGCCGTGACCGGCCATTTCGCCGACATCCGCAACCTGAAATAAGGAGAGACAATCATGGCAGAGAAATTTACCCAGCATACGGGCCTGGTTGTCCCTCTGGACGCGGCCAACGTCGATACCGACGCCATTATTCCCAAGCAGTTTTTACAGAAGGTGACCCGCACCGGCTTTGGCGCGCACCTGTTTAACGACTGGCGTTTTCTGGATGATAAAGGGGAAGTGCCGAACCCGGAGTTCGTGCTGAACTTCCCGGAATTTAAAGGCGCCTCGATCCTGCTGGCGCGGGAAAACTTCGGCTGCGGCTCCTCGCGCGAGCACGCCCCCTGGGCGTTAACCGATTACGGCTTTAAGGTCGTTATTGCCCCGAGCTTTGCCGACATCTTCTACGGCAACAGCTTTAACAACCAGCTGCTGCCGGTCACGCTTAGCGATGAGCAGGTAGACGAGCTGTTTGCGCTGGTGAAAAGCCAGCCGGGCATTACCTTTGAAGTGGACCTGGAAGCGCAGGAGGTTAAAGCGGGCGGTAAATCCTATAGCTTTAACATTGACGCTTTCCGCCGCCACTGCATGATCAATGGCCTCGATAGCATCGGCCTGACCCTGCAGCACGAAGACGCCATCGCGGCGTACGAAAATAAACAGCCGGCGTTTATGGGCTAAGCCCGCGCCATATCGCAAGCCCGGTCGCTACGACCGGGCTTTTTTTATACGTCCTTCACCCGGCAGGTGAGCATAAGCGTCACCAGCGAAATCCCGGCAATCACCCAGTACACTATTCCGTGGCCGTAGCTCTGCACCAGCGCCCCCTGGATCACCCCTGCGAGGATGACCCCGGTTGAGATGCTGTTAGTGAACAGCGTAGTGGCCGAACCCGCCCGCCCCGGCATCAAATCCTGGAACCAGAGCATGCCAATCCCGGCGACAATGCCGATAAAGACGGCGTTGAACAGCTGTAGCCCCAGCAGCGCCTCGCGAGTGTGAAACAGGATCAACCCCGCGTAGAAGAGCACGCCGGCGGCAACGGCAATCACCATCATCCGCCGTTTGCCAACGCGTTTCACATAATAGCCGGCCAGGATCATCGCCGGGATCTCAAGCCCAGCGGCGGTGCCCATCAGGATCCCGGCAAGGTTATCCGGCAGCCCGAGATCGCTGCTGATCCACAGCGGCATGTCGATGATATACATGGTGTTGCAGGTCCACATCAGCATGGAGGCGATAAACAGCATGCGTACGTTTTTGTTCTGCCAGCCGCTGACTTCGGTGACGGGCGTATCCATTGTCTGCTCCACCCGGGCGACGGAGGGGAGCGCAAAGAGAACGAGCCCAAGGCTGATGGCAAAAATTACCGCGGCAATAGAGAACATGGCGGTAAAGCCATAGTTAAGCGCCAGCATAAAGGCCAGTGGCGGCCCGATTACCCAGGCCAGCGAAAGCTGGGCGCGCATAATGGAGCTAAACATCACCACTTCACGCGCGGAGCTGTCGGCGTATTCCCGCGCCAGGGCAAAGAGCTGGGGCATGGCGGTGTTAGCCAGCGAGGCCAGCAGCACGCCGCAGGTGATTAGCGTAAGGTAGTGGCGGTTAAAAGCGAACAATAGCGCGTTGGCGATGGCCATGGCGCAACAAAAGAGGATCAGCCGGCGGCGATCGCCCTGGCTGTCGGAGCGCTTCGCCAGCCACAGGCTGACCAGGATCCCGGCGATGGCGTTGACCGTGTAAAACAGCCCTACCCAGAAGGGCTCGGCACCCACCTCGCGGCTGAGAAACAGGCTTAAGGTCGGGGCCTGCAGCGCGCCGGCAACCCCCATCATAAACGCCACAATCATAAAGGCGGCATAGACGCCGTTGAGGCGACGTCCCATCGTCATTAACCAGAGCATGACCTGTCCTTAAGCGCAGAAATGAAAAAAGCCAGCAGATAATAGCTGCTGGCGTGGTGATTAGCACCAATACTCAGTCACACATGATGAAAGCAAGTCAGCGATCGGAAGTCCGGCTTGTAACATCCCACTGCATCAACTCCTCCAGCATCTTCAGCCGCTGCGCTTCGCACCGGCGGGCCAGCCAGGACGCTCCCTTTGTCGCGGCAAAGTACTGATTGAAAAACTGACGTGCGGTAGACTTCCTCATATTTACCTCCTCGCTTCATCGAAGAGAAGTATTGGCCTAATATAGGGATTAATAAATTGCTGATTTTTTGTCAGGAGTTCCCCTTTTATGGCCTCTGGTCGTCTGCAACAACAATTCATCCGCCTGTGGCAGTGCTGCGAAGGCCAGACGCGGGATACCACCCTCAGCGAACTCGCCGGGCTGCTTAACTGTTCGCGCCGCCATATGCGCACCCTACTCAATACCATGCAGCAGCAGGGCTGGCTGAGCTGGGAGGCCGAAGCCGGGCGCGGCAAACGCTCGCGCCTCACCTTTCTCTATACCGGGCTGGCGCTGCAACAGCAGCGCGCCGAAGATCTACTGGAGCAGGATCGCATTGAACAGCTGGTGCAGCTGGTAGGCGACCGGGCGGCGGTACGCCAGATGCTGGTCTCCCACCTCGGGCGCAGCTTCCGCCAGGGCAAGCACATCCTGCGCGTGCTCTACTACCGGCCGATGAAAAACCTGTTGCCCGGGAGCGCGTTACGCCGCTCCGAAACCCATATGGCCCGGCAGATCTTCAGCGGTCTGACGCGTATAAATGAGGAAAACGGGGAACTGGAAGCCGATATCGCCCACCACTGGCAGCAAATCTCTGCCCTGCACTGGCGCTTTTTTCTGCGCCCCGGGATCCACTTTCACTACGGTCGCGAGCTGGAGATGCAGGATGTCATTACTTCGCTCCGGCGCGCCCAAACGCTGCCGCTCTATTCCCACATTGCCGATCTGCAATCCCCTACCGCCTGGACGCTGGATATTCATCTGAGCCAGCCGGACCGCTGGCTGCCGTGGCTGCTAGGCTATGTGCCCTCGATGATCCTCCCCCGCGAGTGGGAGACGATGCCCAAATTCGCCAGCCAGCCGGTGGGTACCGGCCCCTACGCGGTGGTGCGCAACACCAGCAACCAGCTCAAAATTCAGGCCTTTGACGATTACTTTGGCTATCGCGCCCTTATTGATGAAGTAAACGTCTGGGTGCTGCCGGATATCAGCGAGGATCTTAGCCCCGGCCTTACCCTTGAAGGGCCCACCGAGGGAGAGAAAGCGGTCGAGAGCCGCCTCGAGGAGGGCTGCTACTACATGCTGTTCGACGCCCGCTCCCGGCGGGGCGCCAGCCAGGAGGTGCGCCGGTGGGTAAGCCAGATCCTCTCCCCTGCCAATCTGATCTATCAGGCCGAGGAGCAGTATCAAACCTACTGGTTCCCGGCCTATGGCCTGCTGCCGCGCTGGCACCACGCCCGGCCCGGGCATGGCGAAAAGCCGGCCGGTCTGGAGACGCTTACCCTCACCTTCTATCGCGAACACATTGAGCACCGGGCGATCGCCAGAATGATGAGCGAGCTGCTGGCCGCCGAGCAGGTGAAGCTTGAGATTCAGGAGGTAGACTACGAAGAGTGGTATCGCGGGGAGATGGTCAGCGATATCTGGCTTAACAGCGTCAACTTCACCCTGCCGCTCGACTTCTCGCTCTTTTCGCATCTTTATGAAGTACCGCTGCTGCAAAAGTGCATTCTGCGCGACTGGCAGCAGGATGCCGCCGGATGGCGGGCCGGGGAGATGAACCTGGCGGTCTGGTGCCAGCAGTTGCTGGCGCAGCAGGCCATGGTGCCGCTGATCCACCACTGGCTGATGATTCAGGGCCAGCGCAGTATGCGCGGTCTGCGGATGAACACCCTCGGCTGGTTTGACTTTAAATCGGCGTGGTTTGCCCCGCCGGAGCCATAACCCTTTCGTAATATTCACCAAATCATTACAATACGTTCGTTCTCAACGGGGTGCTGCGTCAATGCGTGTGCTGAGAAAATACCCGTCGAACCTGATCCGGATAACGCCGGCGAAGGGATTTGAGGCTCTCGCTCAAAATCCTTTGCCACTCAACTTTGAGGTGCAAAGTGTTAAAAAAAGCTCTTCCCCTGCTGGCGCTGTTTGCGCTGCCTGCTTTCGCTAAGCCCGTACTCACGGTCTATACCTACGACTCTTTCGCCGCCGACTGGGGCCCTGGCCCGGTGGTGAAAAAAGCCTTCGAAGCCGATTGCAACTGCGAGCTGAAGTTCGTGGCGCTGGAGGATGGCGTCTCGCTGCTTAACCGCCTGCGTATGGAAGGCAAAAACAGCAAAGCCGACGTGGTGCTGGGGCTGGATAACAACCTGCTGGAAGCGGCCACCAAAACCGGGCTGTTTGCCGCAAGCGGCATCCCCGCCGATGCGGTTAAGGTGCCAGGCGGCTGGAAAAACGACACCTTTGTCCCCTTCGATTACGGCTATTTCGCTTTTGTGTATGACAAAAACAGACTTAAAAATCCGCCGAAGAGCCTGAAAGAGCTGGTTGAAAGCGATCAGAAATGGCGCGTTATCTATCAGGATCCGCGCACCAGTACCCCGGGCCTTGGCCTGCTGTTGTGGATGCAGAAAGTCTATGGCGATAAAAGCGCTGAAGCCTGGCAAAAACTGGCGGCCAAAACCGTTACCGTCACCAAAGGCTGGAGCGAGGCCTATGGCCTGTTCCTGAAGGGGGAAGGCGACCTGGTGCTGAGCTATACCACCTCGCCGGCTTACCACATTATCGAAGAGAAAAAAGCGAACTACGCCGCCGCCGACTTTGCCGAAGGCCACTATCTGCAGGTGGAAGTCGCCGCCCGCACTAAGGCCAGCAAACAGCCGGAACTGGCAGAAAAGTTCCTGAAATTTATGGTCTCTCCGGCGTTCCAGAGCGCCATCCCGACCGGTAACTGGATGTACCCGGTTACCAGCGTCGCGCTGCCGGCGGGCTTCGACAGCTTGGTGAAACCGCAAAATACGCTGGAGTTTCCCCCACAGCAGGTGGCGGAAAAACGAGCCGGCTGGGTAAGTGAATGGCAACGCGCCGTCAGCCGTTAATTGCCGGCTGGCTTCTTCCCGGGCTGACGGCCGCCACGCTGCTGGTGGCCGTCGCCGTGGCTGCTTTTCTGGCGCTCTGGCTAAACGCGCCGGAAACCGATATCGCGGCCCTCTGGCACGACAGCTATCTGTGGCACGTCGTCCGCTTCTCGTTCTGGCAGGCGTTTCTCTCTGCGCTGCTCTCGGTCACGCCCGCCATTTTTCTGGCGCGCGCCCTCTATCGCCGCCGCTTTCCCGGCAGGCAGATCCTGCTGCGCCTGTGCGCCATGACGCTGATCCTACCGGTGCTGGTGGCGGTGTTCGGCATTCTCAGCGTCTATGGCCGCCAGGGCTGGCTGGCCCAACTGTTTGATCTCTTTGGCCTGGAGTGGACCTTCTCTCCCTATGGCCTGAAGGGTATTTTACTGGCTCACGTCTTCTTCAATATGCCGATGGCGACCCGCCTGCTGTTACAAGCCCTGGAGAATATCCCCGGGGAACAGCGCCAGTTGGCGGCGCAGCTGAATATGCACGGCTGGAACTTTTTCCGCTTCGTTGAGTGGCCCTGGCTGCGCCGGCAGATCCCCCCCGCCGCCGCGCTGATCTTTATGCTCTGTTTCGCCAGTTTTGCCACCGTGCTGTCGCTGGGCGGCGGGCCGCAGGCGACCACCATCGAGCTGGCTATCTATCAGGCGCTAAGCTACGACTACGATCCGGGCCGGGCGGCGCTGCTGGCCATTATTCAGATGGGCTGCTGTCTGGGATTGGTACTCCTGAGCCAGCGGCTGGGCAAAGCGATCCCGGTCGGCGGCAGCCAGCTCACCGGCTGGCGCGATCCACAGGATAGCCTGCGAAGCCGCCTTGGAGATCTCCTGCTGATTACGCTGGCCCTGCTGCTGTTGCTCCCTCCGCTACTCGCGGTGGTGGTGGATGGCCTGAAGGGCAACCTGCTCTCCGTACTGCAACAGCCGGTGCTCTGGCAGGCCCTGACCACTTCCCTTCGCATTGCGCTGGGTGCCGGCCTGCTGTGCGTGGTACTGACCATGATGCTGCTCTGGAGCAGCCGCGAGCTCTATGCCCGCGGGGCAAAAATGGCGGGCCAGATGGTGGATCTGAGCGGCATGCTGATTCTGGCGATGCCCGGTATCGTGCTGGCTACCGGGTTTTTCCTGCTGCTGAATAGCACCACCGGCCTGCCCGCGTCGGCGGACGGCATTGTTATCTTCACCAATGCGCTGATGGCCATTCCCTATGCCCTGAAGGTGCTGGAAAACCCGATGCGGGATATCACCGCCCGCTATAGCCTGCTATGCGGATCGCTCGGCATGCAGGGCTGGCAGCGGCTGAAGGTGGTAGAGCTGCGCGCCCTGAAGCGTCCGCTGGCGCAGGCGTTGGCCTTTGCCTGCGTGCTGTCGATAGGGGATTTTGGCGTGGTGGCGCTGTTCGGCAACGAGGATTTCCGCACCCTGCCCTTCTGGCTCTATCAGCAGATTGGTTCCTATCGCAGCCAGGATGGCGCCGTCACCGCGCTCTTGCTGCTGCTGCTCTGCTTTGCACTCTTTACCCTTATTGAAAAACTTCCGGGGCGCGATGTTAAAACTGACTGATATAACCTGGCTTTATCAGCATCTGCCGATGCGCTTTACCCTCTCCGTCCCGAAGGGGGAATCGGTTGCCGTGCTTGGCCCGAGCGGGGCGGGAAAGAGTACGCTGCTCAATCTGATCGCCGGTTTTCTGCAGCCCGCCAGCGGCACTTTGATAATTGAGGATCGCGAACATACCCACACGCCGCCCTCCCGGCGCCCGGTGTCGATGCTGTTCCAGGAAAATAACCTCTTCACCCATCTGACCGTGCGGCAAAATATCGGCCTGGGCATGCACCCGGGGCTGAAGCTGAACGGCGGCCAGCAACGCAAGCTCGCCGCCATTGCCAGGCAAATGGGCATCAGCGAGCTGCTGGAAAGGCTGCCGGGGGAGCTGTCCGGCGGCCAGCGCCAGCGCGTGGCGCTGGCGCGTTGTCTAGTGCGGGAGCAGCCGGTGTTACTGCTGGATGAGCCCTTCTCCGCGCTCGATCCGGCCCTGCGTCAGGAGATGCTATTGCTGGTAAAAGAGGTTTGTGAACGCCAGCAGCTCACCATGCTGATGGTGTCGCACAGCGTTGAGGATGCGGCGCGTATCGCCCAACGCTCCATTGTGGTAGCCGACGGGCGTATCGCCTGGGACGGAGAGACAGAAGTGCTGCTCAGCGGCAACGCCAGCGCCTCACACCTGCTGGGGATCTAAGTCCCTCAGCGGCTCACGACCTTAAGCAGGATCTCGCCGTAGACCGGCATCAGCGGGTGGCGGATCAGTGCCACCAGCGCCACCACCGCCACGCCCAGAATCAGCGGTGCCAGCCACAGCAGACGCGAACGCGGCAGCAAGGCCGTAAGTTTGTCAGCGGATGCTTTGCCGCTGCGCCACAGCCGCCAGCAGAGCCACGCCGCCAGCCAGAGCAGCAACGCCGTCGCCAGCAGCAGCCATTTGAAGCCGCCGCTGTCGGTTCCCGCCGGAATGTCGATGGCCGCACCGGCCAGAATACCGGGCAGGAAGTAGAACGGCGGCCAGAAAATACAGCCGATGATATTGGGTACGATGAACTTGCTGACGGGCAGATCGAGCATGCCCGCTACCATTGGCACCAGCGGACGGGTCGGTCCGACAAAGCGCCCCACCAGAATGGTAAACATGCTGTGCTGATGCAGCGCGTGCTCGGTTTTATCCAGCAGCGCTTTGTTCTTTTTCATGAACGACCAGCGGTGTAGCGGCTTTTTAAAGCGCCAGCCCAGCCAGAAGGAGATCCAGTCTCCCAGCAGACAGCCCACAATGCCCGCCAGCCAGGCCTGCCAGAAACTGACCTCGCCGCTGCCAATCAGCGCCCCGAGTCCGGCCATCATTACCGTTCCAGGTAAGATCAGCCCGACCAGCGCCAGTGATTCCAGAAAAGCCACCAGCGCGACGGCAATGAGCGAATAAGTAACGGACTGGGTAATGAAGTGTTCCAGCAATGCCTGCATAAAGGTTCCGGTCGGATGACGAAGCAGGGATTCTGCGAAGCCCGGCCTGCTGCGTCAAGACATCAATTGTCTGAATAGTTTACCGGGTGACATCGGACTCCCGCCAATCCGTTTAGCTTTTTTTACGCTTTACTCGCATCCGGCCCGGAATTCGCTGGGGCTGGCGCCGGTACATTTCTTAAAGACGCGCGAAAAATAGAGCTGATCTTCAAAGCCCACGTTGCGCCCGACGGTAGCGATAGGCATGCGGGTGGTGCTCAGCAGCAGTTTGGCCTGGCTGATGCGCTGATCTTCGCGCCAGCTGAGCACGCTCACCCCCAGCTGCTGGCGGAACAGGTGCGACAGGCGCGACGGCGAGAGGCAGACATGCTGGGCAACGCTTGCAATATCAAACTGGCTATCTGCCAGGTGATCGCTGATGTACTGACAGGCATCCCGCACCCGGTGATCCAGCGGCGGATTCAGCGATTCGTTGATCGCCTCCATGCGCCTGAGCAGCAGCTGCTCCAGCAGGTTGATCGCCAGCAGCTCCGCATAGCGCCCGCCGGCCTGCCCCGCCGCGATGATCTGGGCAAACAGCTCACGAAACAGCGGTTGATGCACCTCTTCCGGGCGGTAATAGCCGGTCTGGGCAAACATCGCCGGCCAGCTCAGCCACTCCTGCCAGTAGGCGCGCGGGCGGAAGTAAACCCACTGGTGATACCACTCGCTGGCATCCGGATGGCGGCCATAGTGGTGGATCTCCCCGGGCGGGAACAGCAGGATATCCCCCGGACGGCAGACGAATGTCCGATCCTGGTTTTTAATCACCCCTTCTCCCCGCACCGTCATATTGAGGATGTAGCCCTTCATGCCCAGCGGCCGGTCGACGTAAAAGTCGAGATAGCCCTCTGCCTCAATGGGGGTCAGCCCCGCCACCAGATGCGCATTAAACGAGTAGCCCGGCAGTAAGGGATCATTTTGTGTTTCAGCCATAAATTCAACGCTCCTGGCGCAGAGAAAGGAAACCAATTGTCCATATCATCACACGCGCGATTAAAACCTGCCCCGAAAAACACTCCAGACCTTTACTCCGCTTTATGTTTCGCCAGTTTGGCGCGTTCCGTCACATTTTCGGCCGGACATTCTGCGGATTGCTGGCAACAAAAGTGTCTATAACTACGGCAGAAATGTCCACATTGAATATTTGCACGGCGTCACACTTTCCACAGGCATAGCAAAATCATCCATAAGATTAGCGGATCCTGCCTGACGATTTTCTCCCCCACTCTCTAATGTTCTTTCATACCTGTTTTTTGATGGAGCAACACCATGGCAATTGCGATTGGCCTCGATTTTGGCAGTGACTCAGTGCGCGCCCTGGCGGTGGAGTGCACAACCGGTCAGGAGATTACAACCAGCGTTGAGTGGTATCCGCGCTGGCAGGAGGGACGTTATTGCGATGCGCCGAACAACCAGTTTCGCCACCATCCCCGCGATTACATTGAGTCAATGGAAGCGGCGATCAAAGCCGTGCTCGCAGGCCTGAGCGATGAGCAGCGCAGCCAGGTTGTCGGCATCGGCGTAGACAGCACCGGTTCAACGCCGGCACCCATTGATGCCGACGGCAACGTGCTGGCACTGCGTCCGGAGTTCGCCGAGAACCCTAACGCCATGTTCGTGCTCTGGAAAGACCATACCGCCGTGGAAGAGGCGGAGGCCATCACCCGTTTGTGCCATCAGCCCGGCAAGAGCGATTACTCGCGCTACATCGGCGGCATTTACTCCAGCGAGTGGTTCTGGGCCAAAATTCTGCACGTAACCCGTCAGGACAGCCGCGTTGCGCAGACTGCAGCGTCGTGGATCGAGTTATGCGACTGGGTCCCGGCCCTGCTGTCTGGCACCACCCGCCCACAGGATATCCGCCGCGGCCGCTGCAGCGCCGGACATAAATCCCTGTGGCACGAAAGCTGGGGCGGCCTGCCGCCAGCGGCCTTCTTCGATGAGCTCGACCCCATTATCAACCAGCATTTCAACTACCCACTGTTTACCGATACCTGGACGGCGGATATCCCCGTCGGGACGCTCTGCGCCGAGTGGGCGCAGCGCCTGGGCCTGCCCGAGACCGTGGCTATCTCCGGCGGCGCCTTCGACTGCCATATGGGCGCGGTGGGCGCGGGGGCACAGCCCAACACCCTGGTGAAAGTGATTGGCACCTCCACCTGCGACATCCTCACCGCCGATAAAGCCAGCGTGGGCGATCGCGCGGTGAAAGGCATTTGCGGCCAGGTTGATGGCAGCGTGGTGCCTGACTTTATCGGCCTTGAGGCGGGACAATCGGCCTTCGGCGATATCTATGCCTGGTTTGGCCGGGTGCTGGGCTGGCCGCTGGATCGGCTGGCCGAGACCCATCCGGAGCTGAAAACCCAGATTGCAGAGAGCAAGAAGCAATTGCTGGTGCAGCTCACCGACGCCTGGGCAAAAAATCCTTCACTCGATCACCTGCCGGTGGTGCTCGACTGGTTCAACGGCCGCCGTACGCCTTTTGCCAACCAGCGCCTGAAAGGAGTGATTACCGATCTGAACCTGGCAACCGATGCCCCAGCGCTGTTCGGCGGGCTGGTTGCCGCCACCGCCTTTGGCGCCCGCGCCATTATGGAGTGCTTCACCGAACAGGGGATCGCCGTTAACGAGGTGATGGCACTGGGCGGTATCGCTCGTAAGAACCCGGTCATTATGCAGGCCTGCTGCGACGTGCTTAACCGCCCGCTGCAGATTGTCGCCTCCGACCAGTGCTGCGCCCTCGGCGCCGCGATTTTCGCCGCCGTGGCGGCGGGCGTGCATGCGGATATCCCGGCCGCGCAGCGGCATATGGCCAGTAAGGTCGAGAGCACCCTGCAGCCGCGTGCGCAGCAGGCTCAACGTTTCGAACAGCTTTATCAGCGCTATCAGCAGTGGGCGAAGAGCGCTGAGCTTCACTATCTCCCTGTCGCCGCCCCGGTAAAAAACAGCCCGGAAACCACGGCAACCCTGACACATTAAGGACACGATAATGACCATTTTTAATAATTATGAAGTGTGGTTTGTAATTGGCAGCCAGCATCTTTACGGGCCGGAAGCCCTGCGTCAGGTGACCCAGCACGCGGAACACGTTGTTAACGCCCTGAACGCCGAGGCTAAACTGCCCTGCAAACTGGTCCTGAAACCGCTGGGCACCTCCCCGGATGAGATCACCCACATCTGCCGCGATGCGAATTACGACGATAAATGTGCGGGTATGGTGGTGTGGCTGCACACCTTCTCCCCGGCCAAGATGTGGATCAACGGCCTGACTATCCTCAACAAACCGCTGCTGCAGTTCCATACCCAGTTCAACGCGGCGCTGCCGTGGGACAGCATCGACATGGACTTTATGAACCTGAACCAGACCGCGCACGGCGGCCGCGAGTTCGGCTTCATTGGCGCCCGTATGCGCCAGCAACACGCTGTAGTGACCGGCCACTGGCAGGATGCACGCGCCCATAAGCGCATCGGTGCCTGGATGCGTCAGGCCGTCTCTAAACAGGATACCCGCCAGCTGAAAGTGGTGCGCTTTGGCGACAACATGCGTGAAGTGGCGGTGACCGACGGCGATAAAGTGGCCGCGCAGATCAAATTCGGCTTCTCGGTCAATACCTGGGCCGTGGGCGACCTGGTGCAGGTGGTTAATGAGGTGAGCGAGGGCGATATCAGCGCCCTGGTAGATGAGTATGAAAGCAGCTATCGCCTGACCGCCGCCGCGCAGGTTAACGGCGATAAGCGCCAGAACGTGCTGGATGCCGCGCGCATCGAGCTGGGGATGAAGCGCTTCCTGGAACAGGGCGGCTTCCACGCCTTTACCACCACCTTTGAAGATCTTCATGGCCTCAAGCAGCTCCCGGGCCTGGCCGTACAACGTCTGATGCAGCAGGGCTACGGCTTTGCGGGCGAAGGCGACTGGAAAACCGCCGCCCTGCTTCGCATCATGAAGGTGATGTCAACCGGTCTGCAGGGCGGCACATCCTTTATGGAGGACTACACCTACCACTTCGAAGAGGGCAACGATCTGGTGCTCGGCTCGCACATGCTCGAAGTGTGCCCGTCCATCGCGGTAGAAGAGAAGCCGATCCTTGACGTGCAGTTCCTGGGCATTGGCGGCAAAGCCGATCCGGCCCGCCTGATCTTCAACACCCGTACCGGCCCGGCCATTAACGCCAGCCTGATCGACATGGGGGATCGTTTCCGCCTGCTGGTCAACTGCGTGGACAGCGTCGCCACTCCGCACGACCTGCCGAAACTGCCGGTAGCAAACGCGCTGTGGAAAGCCCAGCCCGACCTGCCTACCGCCTCCGAAGCCTGGATCCTGGCGGGCGGTGCGCACCATACCGTCTTCAGCCACGCGCTGGATCTGAACGATATGCGTCAGTTCGCCGAGCTGCACGACATTGAGCTGGCCGTCATCGACAACGAGACCCGCCTGCCCGCGTTCAAGGATGCCCTGCGCTGGAACGAAGTTTATTACGGTTCAAAACGTTAACAGGGAACCTTCGGCCTGCCGCAGGGCGGGCCTCTTTTTCCTGGAGGACTGCATGTTAGAAGATCTCAAACGTCAGGTGCTCGAAGCCAACCTGGCGCTGCCAAAACACAATCTGGTTACTCTCACCTGGGGTAACGTCAGCGCCGTCGATCGCGAAAAGGGGGTATTTATCATCAAACCCTCCGGCGTCGACTACAGCGTGATGACCGCCGAGGATATGGTGGTGGTAAGCATTGCCACCGGCGAAGTGGTGGAAGGGAAGAAAAAGCCCTCTTCCGATACGCCAACCCACCGTCTGCTGTACCAGGCATTCCCGTCGATTGGCGGCATTGTGCATACCCACTCCCGCCATGCCACCATCTGGGCGCAGGCTGGCCAGCCGATCCCCGCCACCGGTACGACCCATGCCGACTACTTCTACGGCACCATTCCCTGCACCCGCAAAATGACCGATGCGGAGATTAACGGCGAGTACGAATGGGAAACCGGCAACGTGATTGTCGAAACCTTTGAGAAACAAGGTATCGATGCGGCCCAGATGCCGGGCGTGCTGGTGCACTCCCACGGCCCCTTCGCCTGGGGCAAGAGCGCCGAAGATGCGGTGCATAACGCCATTGTGCTGGAAGAGGTGGCCTATATGGGCATCTTCTGTCGCCAGCTGGCGCCGCAGCTGCCGGATATGCAGCAAACGCTGCTGGATAAGCACTATTTACGCAAGCACGGCGCAAAGGCCTATTACGGGCAATAAACCTGTATATAAACCCAGCAAACCACCCTGAACCAGGCTATAATCACGCCTGGTTTTGTTTGATGGGAAATGGGCGTGGCGCAGGTGCGAGAAGGCTTTTTACTGACCCGACACTGGCGGGATACGCCGCAGGGTACCGAGGTTGAATTCTGGCTTGCGACCGACGCAGGCCCTCTACACGTAACCCTGCCGGCACAGGAATCCGTCGCCTTTATTCCGGAACCCCAGGTTGAAAAAGCCAGAGCGCTGCTGGGCGGTGAAAGCGGCTGGCGGCTCACTCCCCTTGAACTGAAAGATTTTCAGCGCCGTCCGGTGTATGGCCTGTACTGCCGCGGCCATCGCCAGCTGATGCGCTACGAAAAGCTGCTGCGCGAAGCGGGCGTTACGCTCTATGAAGCCGATGTGCGTCCGCCGGAGCGCTTTTTGATGGAGCGTTTTATCACCGCCCCGGTATGGGTCGATGGCACCCCGCAGGGCGACCGGCTGGTGAATGCCCGCCTGAAGCCCAATCCACACTATCGCCCCACGCTAAAGTGGGCCTCGCTGGATATCGAAACCACCCGCCACGGCGAGCTGTACTGCATTGGCATTGAGGGCTGCGGCCAGCGGGTCGTCTACATGCTCGGGCCGCCAAACGGCGACGCCACCGGGCTGGATTTTCAGCTGGAGTATGTCTCCAGCCGCCCGCAACTGATCGAAAAGCTCAACGCCTGGTTCGCCCGGCACGATCCCGACGTGCTTATCGGCTGGAACGTGGTGCAGTTTGACCTGCGGGTGCTGCAAAAGCATGCCGAGCGTTACCGCATTCCCCTGATGTTAGGCCGCGGCAACAGCGAGCTGGAGTGGCGCGAGCACGGCTTTAAAAACGGTGTCTTCTTTGCCCAGGCCAGCGGACGACTGATTATCGACGGCATCGAGGCGCTAAAGTCTGCCTTCTGGAATTTCTCCTCCTTTTCGCTGGAAGCGGTGTCGCGCGAGCTGCTCGGCGAGGGCAAATCCATCGACAACCCCTGGGACAGGATGGACGAAATTGATCGCCGTTTCGCCGAAGATAAGCCCGCGCTGGCCACCTATAACCTGAAAGATTGCGAGCTGGTGACGCAGATTTTCCACAAGACCGGGATCATGCCCTTTATGCTGGAGCGCGCCACAGTGAACGGCCTGGCGGCGGACAGGCACGGCGGCTCGGTGGCAGCCTTCAGCCACCTCTATTTCCCCCGTATGCACCGGGCAGGCTACGTCGCCCCCAACCTCGGCGACGTGCCGCCGCAGGCCAGTCCCGGCGGCTACGTGATGGACTCCCGGCCAGGCCTGTATGATTCGGTGCTGGTGCTGGACTATAAAAGCCTCTATCCGTCGATTATTCGCACCTGGCTCATCGACCCCGTCGGGCTGGTGGAGGGGATGGTGCAACCGGACGACGCGCACAGCACCGAAGGTTTTCTCGGGGCGCGCTTCTCCCGAGAAAAGCACTGCCTGCCGGAGATCGTCACCCAGATCTGGCACGGGCGCGACGAGGCGAAACGTCAGAGCAATCAACCCCTCTCCCAGGCACTGAAGATCATTATGAACGCCTTTTACGGCGTGCTGGGCACCAGCGCCTGCCGCTTCTTCGATCCGCGTCTGGCCTCGTCGATCACCATGCGCGGCCACGAGATCATGCGCCAGACGAAAGCGCTGATCGAATCCCAGGGCTATGAGGTGATTTACGGCGATACCGACTCCACCTTTGTCTGGCTGAAGGGTAAGCAGAGCGAAGAGGAGGCCGCAGCCATTGGCAAGACGCTGGTGGCTTTCGTCAACGACTGGTGGAAGAGCCATTTGCAAAAAGAGCGGTTAACCAGCGCCCTGGAGCTGGAGTTCGAGACCCATTTTTGCCGTTTTCTTATGCCTACCATCCGCGGTACCGATCAGGGCAGCAAGAAGCGCTACGCCGGGCTGATTCAGCAGGGCGAAAACCAGCGCATGGTGTTTAAAGGGCTGGAGACGGTACGTACCGACTGGACGCCGCTGGCGCAGCGTTTCCAGCAGGAGCTCTATCTGAAAATCTTCCGCAAAGAGCCCTATCAGGACTACGTGCGGGAGACCATCGCCAGCCTGATGGCAGGCGAGCTGGATGCCCAGCTGGTCTACCGCAAGCGGCTGCGCCGGCCACTGGCCGAGTATCAGCGCAACGTGCCGCCGCACGTCCGGGCGGCGCGTTTAGCCGATGAAGAGAATGCGCGACGGGGTCGAGCCCCGCAGTACCAGAACCGCGGTACCATCAAATATGTCTGGACCACCAGCGGGCCTGAGCCCGTCGATTATCAGCAATCGCCGCTGGATTATGACCACTACCTGACACGCCAGCTGCAGCCCGTAGCGGACGGAATTTTGCCTTTCATGGACGACGATTTTGCTACACTGGTGACAGGGCAGATGGGGCTATTTTGACGCGTGACGAAATCACTGCCATCCAGTACCATAGCGCCCTTTCCATTCCCGGACCCATTTTTCGATGACCGTCGTTCTTCCGACGGTGGTTGAACTATTGCCTGCAATTTAAAGATTAGAGCCGAACATATATGCCTTTTACACTTGGTCAACGCTGGATCAGCGATACAGAAAGCGAACTCGGATTAGGAACAGTTGTAGCGCTGGATGCGCGAATGGTCACTCTCCTCTTCCCCGCTACCGGTGAAAACCGCCTGTATGCTCGCAATGACTCCCCTGTCACCCGCGTGATGTTCAACCCGGGCGATACCGTTACCAGCCATGAGGGCTGGCAGCTGAAGATTGAAGACGTAAAAGAAGAGAATGGGCTGCTCGCCTACATCGGCACACGTCTCGACACCGACGAGAGCGATGTCATGCTGCGCGAAGTGCTGCTCGACAGCAAACTGGTGTTCAGCAAGCCGCAGGATCGCCTGTTTGCCGGTCAGATTGACCGCATGGATCGCTTCGCCCTGCGCTATCGCGCGCGTAAGTTCCAGAGCGAGCAGTACCGCATGCCGTGGAGCGGCCTGCGCGGCCAGCGCACCAGCCTGATCCCGCACCAGCTCAACATCGCTCACGATGTGGGCCGCCGCCATGCGCCGCGCGTACTGCTGGCGGATGAGGTTGGTTTGGGTAAAACCATTGAAGCGGGCATGATCCTGCATCAGCAGTTGCTCTCCGGCGCCGCCGAGCGCGTGCTGATTATCGTGCCTGAAACCCTGCAACATCAGTGGCTGGTAGAGATGCTGCGCCGCTTCAACCTGCGCTTTGCGCTGTTTGACGACGAGCGCTACGCCGAAGCCCAACACGACGCGGATAACCCGTTCGAAACCGAACAGCTGGTGATCTGCTCCCTCGACTTCGTGCGCCGTAATAAACAGCGTCTTGAACACCTGTGCGATGCCGAATGGGATCTGATGGTGGTCGATGAAGCGCACCATCTGGTCTGGAGCCTTGACGCCCCCAGCCGTGAATATATGGCCATCGAACAGTTGGCCGAGCGCGTACCGGGCGTGCTGCTGCTTACCGCCACGCCGGAACAGCTGGGTCTGGAGAGCCACTTTGCCCGTTTGCGCCTGCTCGATCCGAGCCGTTTCCACGATTTCGAACAGTTCGTCGAAGAGCAGCAAAATTACCGTCCGGTTGCCGATGCGGTGGCCCTGCTGCTGGCGGGCAAACACCTCTCTGATGAAGAGCTCAACACCCTGAGCGATCTGATTGGCGAGCAGGATATCGAGCCGCTGCTGCAGACGGCGAACAGCGACCGGGATGGTGCCGAGGCTGCCCGCCAGGAGCTGGTCTCTATGCTGATGGACCGCCACGGTACCAGCCGCGTACTCTTCCGTAACACCCGTAACGGCGTGAAAGGCTTCCCGAAACGCGAGCTGCACACCATCAGGCTGCCGCTGCCAACCCAGTATCAGACGGCGATTAAAGTCTCCGGCATCATGGGCGCGCGCAAAAGCGCGGAAGATCGCGCCCGGGATATGCTCTATCCGGAGCAGATTTATCAGGAGTTTGAAGGGGATACCGGAACCTGGTGGAACTTTGACCCGCGCGTCGAATGGCTGATGGGCTACCTGACCGCCCACCGCTCCCAGAAAGTGCTGGTGATCTGCGCCAAAGCGGCCACCGCGCTGCAGCTGGAGCAGGTCCTGCGCGAGCGCGAAGGTATTCGCGCCGCCGTGTTCCATGAAGGGATGTCGATTATCGAGCGCGACCGCGCTGCCGCCTGGTTCGGCGAAGAGGACAGCGGCGCCCAGGTGCTGCTCTGTTCCGAAATCGGCTCCGAAGGGCGTAACTTCCAGTTTGCCAGCCACCTGGTGATGTTCGACCTGCCGTTTAACCCGGACCTGCTGGAGCAGCGAATTGGCCGTCTGGACCGTATCGGCCAGGCGCACGATATTCAAATCCACGTGCCTTATCTGGAAAAAACCGCCCAGAGCGTACTGGTGCGCTGGTTCCACGAAGGGCTGGACGCCTTTGAACACACCTGCCCGACCGGACGTACCATCTACGATAAGGTTCATAACGACCTGATTGGTTACCTGGCGGCGCCGGAAGAGACCGAGGGCTTTGATGAGCTGATCAAATCCTGCCGCGAACAGCACGAAGCCCTGAAAGCCCAACTGGAACAGGGTCGCGACCGTCTGCTGGAGATCCACTCCAACGGCGGCGAAAAAGCGCAGGCGTTGGCAGAGAGCATTGAAGAGCAGGATGACGACACCAGCCTGATCAGCTTCTCCATGAACCTGTTTGATATTGTGGGCATCAACCAGGACGATCGCGGTGAAAACCTGATCGTACTGACGCCGTCCGACCATATGCTGGTGCCGGATTTCCCTGGCCTGCCTGAAGATGGCTGCACCATTACCTTTGAGCGAGATGTGGCGCTCTCCCGCGAAGACGCGCAGTTTATTACCTGGGAGCACCCGCTGATCCGCAACGGCCTGGATCTGATCCTCTCTGGCGATACCGGCAGCAGCACTATCTCGCTGCTGAAAAACAAAGCCCTGCCGGTTGGCACGCTGCTGGTGGAGCTGATCTACGTGGTGGAAGCTCAGGCGCCGAAACAGCTGCAGCTTAACCGCTTCCTGCCAGCGACGCCGGTGCGCCTGCTGCTGGATAAAAACGGCACCAACCTGGCAGCGCAGGTTGAGTTCGAAAGCTTCAACCGCCAGCTGAGCGCAGTTAATCGCCATACCGGCAGCAAGCTGGTGAACGCCGTTCAGCAGGACGTGCATGCCATCCTGCAGCTGGGTGAAAAACAGATCGAGCAGGCCGCCAAAGCGTTGATTGACGCAGCGCGCAGCGAAGCGGACGAAAAACTGTCGGCAGAGCTTTCACGTCTGGAAGCCCTGCGGGCGGTGAACCCGAACATCCGTGACGATGAGCTGGCGGCTATCGAAAGTAATCGCCAGCAGGTGCTGGAAAGCCTGCAGCAGGCGGGCTGGCGTCTGGATGCGCTGCGTCTTATCGTTGTGACGCATCAATAACCGGAGCGCAACATGCTAATGGAGCCCTACAATCCGCCGCAGGATCCCTGGCTGAATATCCTCTACCAGGACGAGCACATTATGGTGGTCAACAAGCCGAGCGGCCTGTTGTCCGTGCCCGGCCGGCTGGACGATCATAAGGACAGCGTGATGACGCGCATTCAGCGCGATTATCCCCAGGCGGAGTCTGTCCATCGTCTGGATATGGCCACCAGCGGTGTGATTGTGGTGGCCCTGACCAAGGCCGCCGAGCGGGAATTAAAACGCCAGTTTCGCGAGCGCGAGCCGAAAAAGCAGTATATTGCACGGGTCTGGGGTCATCCGGAAAAGGCCGAAGGGCTGGTGGATCTGCCGCTGATTTGCGACTGGCCTAACCGCCCGAAGCAGATGGTCTGCTATGAAACCGGCAAGCCGGCGCAGACCGAATATGAAGTGCTGGAGTACGCGCCGGATAATACCGCGCGCGTACTGTTAAAGCCGATAACCGGGCGTTCACACCAGCTGCGCGTGCATATGCTGGCGCTGGGGCATCCGATCCTTGGCGATCGCTTCTATGCGCATCCTGAGGCGCGGGCGATGGCCCCTCGCCTGCAGCTGCATGCGTTGATGCTGACCATTACCCATCCCACCTTTAAAAACGCCATGACCTTCAACGCGCCTGTCGATTTCTGACGGCCATCATGCAAAAAGCCCGGCATCGCCGGGCTTCTGTTATTTAAATCCTTTCTGCTCTTTTATCAGCTCGTACGCTTTCTGAATTTCCTGCGCTTTTTGCTTCGCCATCTCCATCATCTCTGGCGGTAACCCCTTCGCTACCAGCTTATCCGGATGGTGTTCACTCATCAGACGGCGATAGGCGCGCTTGATGGTCGGGCCATCGTCTGTCGGCTTCACGCCCAGCACGTTACAGGCATCTTCTAGCGTCGGGCCGCGCTGCGCCTGCTGCCAGCCGCCACCGGACGACTGCTGCTGGTAGCCACCGCCAAACTGCGCGCCGCCCTGCATCATGCGCAGGAACTGATCGAACTGAACGCGGTAAATGCCTAGCTCCTCGGCAATGACGTATAGCACGTCGCGTTCGTTAGGGTGCAATGACCCGTCAGCAAAAGCCGCCTGGATCTGAATTTCGAGGAACATGCGGATCAAATCAAAACGGCCGAAGCAGACGCTGCGGAACTGGCGCATTTTCTCGCGCAGGGGATAGTTATCCGCCTTGCCAGTACGAAATGCCTGCTGCGCCGCCGCGCGGGAGTCGCCGTGCAGGTTCATGCGATCCATAAACTGGCTGGCGACATGGATGTCCGCTTCCGTTACGCGCCCTTTTGATTTGGTCAGATGCCCCATTACCTCGAAGGTGGTGGCAAAAAAGAGCGCCTGACGTTCGCGCTGGTTGGCGAACCAGGCCATCTTGCGGCTTCGTGCTTTATCAAACATATGGCCGATAATCAGCCCCAGAATGATGCCCCAGAAGCCCGCGCCCATCATTAAAGCAAAGGCGACGCCGATAATTTTTCCCCAATACTGCATATACTCCCCAAATGGTGATGGACTTGATCCGACGCAACGCCATCATTCCTGTGGTCATGCCACGGTCAATTGAAGGACATCGCCTATAATTTGCATTATCATACTCGTCATTCACTAGCGAGCCTATCTCCAGGGTTCGCAAACGGGCAGGATTAACGCTGGCACTGCGATGATGAGTAAGATAGTCTCTGACCGTTTGCCAGCGTTTAGCCACTGATGACGGAACAATAAATAAAACGTATGAAAAAACGTATTCCCACCCTTCTGGCCACAATGATTGGCACTGCCCTCTATAGTCAACAGGGACTGGCAGCCGATCTCGCCTCGCAATGTATGCTGGGTGTTCCCAGCTATAATCGCCCGCTGGTTCAGGGTGATACGAATAGCCTACCGGTCACTATCACTGCTGATAACGCAAAGGGAAACTATCCCGAGAATGCCGTATTTACCGGCAATGTGGATATCGAGCAGGGTAACAGCCGCATGCAGGCTGACGAAGTTCAGGTGCATCAGAAACAGCCTGAAGGTGCCGCAGAACCCGTGCGCACGGTCGATGCGCTGGGTAATGTGCATTATGACGACAATCAGGTCATCCTGAAAGGTCCGAAAGCCTGGTCGAATCTGAATACCAAAGACACTAACGTCTGGGAAGGCGACTACCAGATGGTGGGGCGCCAGGGTCGCGGTAAAGCAGACCTGATGAAACAGCGTGGCGAAAACCGCTATACCATTCTGGAAAACGGTACCTTCACCTCCTGCCTGCCGGGCTCTGATACCTGGAGCGTCGTGGGTAGCGAAGTCATTCACGACCGTGAAGAGCAGGTTGCCGAAATCTGGAACGCCCGCTTCAAGCTCGGCCCGGTGCCGGTCTTCTACAGCCCCTATTTACAGCTGCCGGTAGGCGATAAGCGCCGCTCTGGCTTCCTGATCCCGAACGCCCGGTACAGCACCAAAAACTACTTTGAGTTTTACCTGCCGTACTACTGGAACATTGCGCCCAATATGGACGCCACCATCACCCCGCACTATATCCACAAGCGCGGCAATGTGATGTGGGAAAACGAGTTCCGTTACCTGACCCAGGCGGGCGCAGGCCTGATGGAGCTGGATTATCTGCCATCCGATGATGTTTATCGTGAGGATTCAAAGAATAATCCCTCCGGCGACGATCGCCACCGCTGGTTATTCTACTGGCAGCATGCGGGCGTAATGGATCAGGTGTGGCGCTTCAACATCGACTATACCAAGGTCAGCGACCCGAGCTACTTTAACGACTTCGATTCGAAATATGGCTCCAGCACCGACGGCTACGCCACGCAGAAATTCAGCGTGGGCTATGCGGTGCAGAACTTTAATGCCACGGTGTCCACCAAACAGTTCCAGGTCTTTAGTACCCAAAGGCGCAGTACTTATGCCGCTGAGCCGCAGCTGGACGTTAACTGGTATCAGAATGATGTCGGCCCGTTTGACACCCGCGTCTACGCGCAGGCGGTGCATTTTGTAAACACCAATTCCGATATGCCGGAATCCACGCGTGTGCACCTTGAACCGACCATCAACCTGCCGGTATCTAATAACTGGGCGAGCCTGAACACCGAAGTGAAGCTGATGGCCACCCACTATCAGCAGGAAAATCTGGATAAGTACAACGCTACTAATAATACGAACCTTGAAGACTCGGTTAACCGTACCCTGCCGCAGTTTAAGATGGACGGTAAGCTGATTTTCGAGCGTGATATGAATTTGGCAGAGGGCTATACCCAGACGCTGGAGCCGCGTGCGCAGTACCTGTATGTGCCCTATCGCGACCAGAGCAATATCCAGAACTACGACTCTTCGTTCCTGCAATCCGACTACAGCGGTCTGTTCCGCGACCGTACCTACGGCGGTCTGGACCGTATCGCTTCGGCGAACCAGTTAACGACCGGGGTGACCAGCCGCATATTTGATGACGCCGCCGTTGAACGTTTTAACGTTTCTGTGGGTCAAATCTACTACTTTACCGAAGCGCGTACCGGCGACGATGATATTCAGTGGGAGAAGGACGATAAAAAAGGCTCGCTGGTGTGGGCCGGCGACACCTACTGGCGAATGACCGATCGCTGGGGTCTGCGTGGTGGCGTGCAGTACGATACGCGCCTGAACAACGTGGCTACCGGCAGCGGTACGATTGAATACCGTCGTGATGAGGATCGTTTGCTGCAGCTGAGCTATCGCTACGCCAGCCCGCAATACATCCAGGCAACGCTGCCAACCTATGCGCGGTCGCAACAGTATAAAGAGGGTATCGCGCAGGTGGGCGGTACCGCCAGCTGGCCGATTGCCGATCGTTGGTCCGTTGTAGGTGCTTACTACTTTGACACCAACACCAACAAGCCGGCGGATCAGATGGTTGGTCTGCAGTATAACTCCTGCTGCTACGCCCTGCGCGTCGGCTACGAGCGTAAGCTGAACGGCTGGGATAGCGATAAGGCACATGCCATCTACGATAACGTGATTGGCTTTAACGTTGAACTGCGTGGTCTGAGCTCGAACTACGGCCTGGGCACACAGCAGATGCTGCGTTCAAACATTCTGCCATACCAGAATTCGCTGTGATGTACTTGAATTAAAACGTAATCCGCAACTGCGGTTAATTGAAATGGAAAAAGTATGAAGAACTGGAAAACGCTGCTGCTCGGTATCGCCATGGTTGCGAATACCAGCTTCGCGGCCCCACAGGTTGTCGACAAAGTCGCGGCCGTTGTGAACAACGGTGTGGTACTTGAGAGCGACATTGATGGTTTGATGCAGTCTGTGAAGCTCAACGCGGGTCAGGCAGGTCAGCAACTTCCGGATGATGCCACGCTGCGTCATCAGATCCTTGAGCGCCTGATCATGGATCAGATCGTTCTGCAGATGGGTCAAAAAATGGGTGTGAAGATCTCCGATGAGCAGCTCGATCAGGCCATCGCCAACATCGCTAAGCAGAACAACATGTCTGCAGACCAGATGCGCAGCCGTCTGGCCTACGATGGCATTAACTACGCCACCTATCGCAATCAGATCCGCAAAGAGATGCTGATCTCTGAAGTGCGTAACAACGAAGTGCGTCGCCGCGTCTCCATCCTGCCGCAGGAAGTGGATCAGTTGGCTAAGCAGGTGGGCAACCAGAACGATGCCAGCACCGAACTGAACCTGAGCCACATCCTGATCCCGCTGCCGGAAAACCCCTCCTCCGATCAGGTTAGCGAGGCGGAAAGCCAGGCGCGTTCTATCGTTGAGCAGGCGAACAACGGCGGTGATTTCGGTAAGCTGGCGATCACCTACTCTGCCGATCAGCAGGCGCTGAAAGGCGGCCAGATGGGCTGGGGTCGTATTCAGGAGCTGCCGTCTATCTTCGCCCAGGCGCTGAGCACGGCGAAAAAAGGCGATGTAATTGGTCCTATTCGTTCCGGCGTTGGTTTCCACATTCTGAAAGTGAACGATCTGCGCGGCCAGAGCCAGAGCATTTCCGTCACCGAAGTGCATGCGCGTCATATTCTGCTGAAGCCGTCGCCAATCATGAACGACGATCAGGCTCGCGTGAAGCTGGAGCAGATTGCTGCGGATATCCGTAGCGGTAAAACCTCCTTCGCTAACGCGGCTAAAGAGTTCTCTCAGGATCCAGGCTCGGCAAACCAGGGCGGCGATCTGGGCTGGGCAGCGGCGGATATCTACGATCCGGCCTTCCGCGATGCGCTGATGAAGCTTAATAAGGGCCAGATGAGCGCCCCGGTACACTCCAGCTTCGGCTGGCATCTGATTGAGCTGATGGATACCCGCAACGTGGATAAAACCGATGCGGCACAGAAAGATCGCGCCTATCGCATGCTGTTCAACCGTAAGTTCTCAGAAGAGGCGGCCACCTGGATGCAGGAACAACGCGCCAGCGCTTACGTAAAAATACTGAGTAACTAATGAAACACCATCGTGTTGTCATCACTCCCGGCGAGCCCGCCGGGATTGGTCCGGACCTCGTGGTCCAGCTCGCGCAACGCAGTTGGCCCGTTGAACTGGTCATCTGTGCTGACGCCACACTATTACAAGACCGGGCAGCATTGCTCGGTCTGCCTTTATCTCTCCTCCCTTACGATGCCAGCCAGCCGCCGGTTCCACAGCAGGCGGGCACGCTCACGCTGCTCTCCGTCCCGCTGCGTACCCCCTCGGTTCCCGGCCAGCTAAGTACCGAAAACGGTCACTACGTGGTAGAGACGCTGGCGCGCGCCTGCGATGGCTGTATGAACGGCGAGTTTGCGGCTTTGATTACCGGCCCGGTGCATAAAGGGGTGATCAATGAGGCGGGCATTCCCTTCACCGGGCATACCGAATTCTTTGAAGAGCGCTCGCACAGCCCGAAAGTAGTAATGATGCTGGCAACCGAAGCCATGCGCGTCGCGCTGGTGACCACGCATTTGCCGATCAAAGCGATTCCGGATGCGATTACGCCGGCGCTTTTGCGCGAAATCATTACTATTCTGCACCATGATTTGCAGACCAAATTTGGCATTGCGCAGCCGCACGTACTGGTTTGCGGCCTGAACCCGCACGCGGGTGAAGGCGGGCATATGGGTACTGAAGAGATCGACACCATTATTCCGGTGCTGAATGAGATGCGGGCGAAAGGGATGAATCTTAGCGGGCCGCTGCCTGCCGATACCCTGTTCCAGCCGAAGTATCTCGACCATGCAGATGCCGTACTGGCGATGTACCACGATCAGGGCCTTCCCGTGCTAAAATACCAGGGATTTGGCCGCGGCGTGAACATTACCCTCGGTTTACCCTTTATTCGTACGTCCGTCGACCATGGTACTGCGCTTGATTTAGCAGGCCAGGGGAAAGCAGACGTCGGCAGTTTTATTACGGCGCTTAATCTCGCCATTACAATGATTGTTAATACTCAATGAATAATCGCGTCCATCAGGGCCACTTAGCCCGTAAACGTTTCGGGCAAAACTTCCTCAACGATCAGTTTGTGATCGAAAGTATTGTTTCGGCTATCAATCCACAAAAAGGCCAGGCGATGGTCGAGATCGGTCCGGGTCTCGCCGCACTGACGGAACCCGTCGGCGAACGTCTCGATGAGCTGACCGTTATCGAGCTGGACCGCGATCTGGCGGCACGGCTGCAAACGCACCCCTTCCTCGGGCCAAAGCTGACGATTTATCAGCAGGATGCCATGACCATGAACTTTGGCGAACTGTCCGCGAAACTGGGCAAGCCGCTGCGCGTCTTTGGTAACCTGCCGTACAACATCTCCACGCCGCTGATGTTCCATCTGTTTAGCTATACTGATGCCATTGCCGATATGCACTTCATGCTGCAGAAAGAGGTCGTGAATCGACTGGTTGCAGGGCCTAACAGTAAAGCGTATGGTCGACTGAGCGTGATGGCGCAGTATTTCTGCCAGGTTATCCCGGTGCTTGAAGTGCCGCCGACGGCCTTCACCCCACCGCCCAAGGTTGATTCTGCGGTGGTGCGCCTGGTTCCGCATACCACTATGCCGTATCCGGTGAAAGATCTGCGCGTTCTTAGCCGTATCACCACCGAAGCCTTTAACCAGCGCCGTAAAACGATCCGCAATAGCCTGGGTAATCTGTTTACGGTAGAAGTGCTGACTGAACTGGGGATCGACCCGGCAATGCGTGCCGAGAATATCTCCGTGGCGCAGTACTGCAAGCTGGCTAATTACATTAGCGATAACACGCCGCCGAAGGAGAGTTAAGCCATGTATGATTCGCCCCGCGTATGTGTTCAGGTGCAAAGCCTCTATATCGAATCGCAATCCACACCGGATGAAGAGCGTTTTGTCTTTGCGTATACCGTCACCATCCGCAATCTGGGGCGAACGCCTGTGCAGCTGCTCGGGCGCTATTGGCTTATCACTAACGGTAATGGTCGTGAAATTGAAGTCCAGGGCGAAGGTGTGGTTGGTGAACAGCCGCATATCGCCCCTGGCGAAGAGTATCAATACACCAGCGGCGCGGTAATAGAAACGCCGCTGGGCACCATGCAGGGCCATTACGAAATGGTCGATGTCGACGGCAATCCGTTCCGTGTTGCCATTCCTGTTTTCCGTCTGGCTGTTCCAACACTCATTCACTAAAACATGTCTACATATCTCATTGGCGATGTTCATGGTTGCTTTGATGAACTGATCGCGTTGTTAAAACAGGTGGAGTTTACGCCAGGAAAAGACACGCTATGGCTAACGGGCGATCTGGTCGCACGCGGCCCTGGCTCGCTGGAAGTATTACGCTATGTGAAGTCGCTGGGCGACAGCGTACGCATTGTGCTGGGTAATCACGATCTGCATCTGCTGGCCGTCTATGCCGGCATCAGCCGCAATAAGCCAAAAGATCGTATTACGCCGCTGCTGGATGCGCCGGACGCCGACGAACTCATCAACTGGTTACGCCGTCAGCCGCTGCTGCAGGTGGATGAAGAGAAGAAGCTGGTGATGGCCCATGCCGGTATCACGCCCCAGTGGGATCTTAACACCGCGAAAGAGTGTGCCCGTGACGTGGAAGCCGTACTTAATAGCGACTCCTATCCTTTCTTCCTGGATGCTATGTACGGCGACATGCCTAATAACTGGAGCACGGAGTTAAGCGGCCTTGCACGCCTGCGTTTTATATCCAACGCCTTTACCCGCATGCGTTACTGCTTCCCGAACGGCCAGCTGGATATGTACTGCAAAGATGTACCAGAAAACGCGCCTGCGCCGCTTAAGCCCTGGTTTGCCATTCCCGGCCCGGTAACGGAACACTACAGCGTGGTCTTTGGTCACTGGGCATCCCTCGAAGGTAAAGGCACGCCGGAAGGTATCTACGGCCTGGATACGGGCTGCTGCTGGGGCGGCGATCTCACCTGCCTGCGCTGGGAAGATAAAGCGTACTTTGTTCAGCCGTCGAACCGGCAGCGGGATGCGGGAGAGGATGAGGCGGTCGCCTCTTAACGGAAAAGCGCCCCTCTTATGACAAGAGAGGCGCTAATTGATTAACGACGTTCAAGGATCTCAAAACAGTAGCTGTGCGAGTTCTGTGCATCGGCGTCGTGAAACTCACTGAAGACCGACTCCCACTCGTCCGGGTCGTAATCCGGGAAATGGGTATCCCCTTCCACTTCTGCATCAATATGTGTCAGGTACAGCTTCTGGGCTTTAGGCAGGAACTGTTCGTAAACGCGCCCACCACCAATCACCATAATCTCTTCGGCATCGCCGCAGGCGGCAATAGCCTCATCGACAGATTTAACCCACGTTACGCGGTCATCCGTGCCTGGCTGGCTACTGATGACAATATTTTTGCGGCCTGGCAACGGGCGGCCAATTGACTCCCAGGTCAAACGACCCATCACTACCGGCTTGTTCAGGGTAGTGCGTTTAAACCACGCGAGATCGGCAGGCAGATTCCACGGCATGGCGTTTTCCATACCGATAACGCGATCCACCGCCAGGGCTGCAATCAGACTGATCATTGAAAATTTCCCGGATATAAAAATTGCCGCCACTATACGTAAAGCTTAATCTTTCGTCGACTGGCGGCAGAGTAAAGAACAGGAAATATTTCAATATTGCTGGCAACCCTGTTTACGCCGTCGGTTTGCTTTCCGGTTCGTCCTGAGGATCGCCGGTATGCTTGCCCTCTTCCGTTCCCTGCCAGCCGTGGCGCTGGATCAGCGAAAGGTGGTTGCGGTCCTCACTGATGATCTCCGTCAGCATGGCGCTGGTGCGTTTAAAGACCGCCGCACGGGAGGAGGCATCGCTCTCCGCCATCTCGACCATCTCCTCAACCATTTCGGTGTTAAAGCGGCGGAACAGATCGGCGCGCTCCCGGGCCTCGTAGGCACCTAACCCCAGGCTTTCGAGCGCCAGCCGACCCGATTTCAGCGCCCCTTCGAAGGTTTCACGCTCAGGCGCTTCTACTCCCACCTGACGCAGCTTGATGTAATGATCCACATCCCTGGCACGGGAGATGATCTTCAGATTTGGGAAGTGCGACTGCGCCAGCTCCGCCAGCTGCAGGCTGGTTGCGGGATCGTCGATAGCGTTAATTAACACCTCAGCCTTGGCGGCACCCGCCGACTCCAGCAGATCGACCCGGGTGGCATCGCCATAAAATACCTTCATATCGAACTTGCGCAGGGTTTCAATATGGTCCGGATCGTGATCGAGAATCACCATTTTCACACCGCTTGAGAGCAGTAAACGACCGGCTATCTGTCCAAAACGACCAAAGCCGGCGATGATGACCCGCGGCTGCTCTTCATCGATTTCATCCGCTTCGCGCGCCTGGTCGCTGCCCGCGTTCTCCAGCCGGGCTAACACCACCAGCAGGATCGGCGTGACCGCCATCGAAAGCGCCACCGCCAGCGTCAGGGCTTTGGCCCACTCAGGATCCAGCACATTCGCCATCTGCGCTGCGCCAAACACCACAAAGGCAAACTCACTCCCCTGCCCCAGCAGTACGGCAAACCAGCGGCGCTGCTGATTCGGCACCTTCAGCGGCCGGGCGATAAGCCACAGTACCGCCATTTTTATCACCAGGAAGCCCACCAGCAGTATAAGGATCCGTAAGGGATGGGTCACCAGCGTACCGAAGTCCACCGACATCCCGACACCGATAAAGAACAGCCCCAGCAGCAGGCCTTTAAAAGGCTCGATATCACTTTCCAGCGCATGCCGGTACTCGGAGCTGGCCAGCAGCACCCCGGCGAGGAAGGCCCCCATCGCCATCGATAAACCGGCCTCTTCCAGCAGCAGCCCAAAACCAAACACCAGGAACAGGGCCACGGCGCTGAACACTTCCCGCAGGCCGGAGCGGGCCACAAAGCGCAGCAGCGGTCGGGTGACATAGCGCCCCAGCAGGATCACCAAGGCCAGCGCACCCGCGACCTTTAACGCCGAAAGAGCAAAGGCTCCCAGAGTAGTTGAGGCGCCAGACGCCGCCAGTAAGGGGATCATCGCCACCAGCGGAATTGCCGCGATATCCTGGAACAGCAGCACGGAGAAGGCGCTGCGCCCCATTTGCGAAACGGTCAGGTTACGTTCATTCATCGCCTGCATGGCGATGGCCGTGGAGGAGAGCGCCAGGGTCATGCCAATCAGCTCTGCCACCTTCCAGTCCATACCAAGCAGGATGCAGAACCCGCCCAGCAACAGGCCACAGGCCAGCATCTGTAATGCGCCACCGCCAAACACCGACGCCCGCAGTTTCCACAAGCGCCGCGGGTCCAGTTCCAGGCCAATAACAAACAGCATTAATACCACGCCGATTTCCGCAAAATGCAGGATAGCTCCGGCATCGGTGACCAGCCTCAGCCCCCACGGGCCAATGATACAGCCGGCGATTAAATAACCGAGCACCGATCCTAACCCCAGCCGCACCGCGACGGGCACAATTAATGCCGCCGCGCCAAGATAAATAAGCGCCTGAATGAGCGTATGGCTATCCATGGTGCGCCTCCTGCCAGTCGAGTAAACGTTGTTTATAGTGACGAGCCTGAGCCTGAAGGGTTTCATCATCACAGACAAAGGTGCAGTGCATAGCGAATGGCGGAAGCCAGTTCAGACCGCAGTAGAGCGCTGTCGCCTGAAGCGGCTGCGCCAGCACCTCAAACCCGGGAAAAGCACCGATATTGAAATGGCTTTCACCGCCGCCGGTGGTAACTGCCCAGAGTAAGCTTTTGCCCTTAAGCGCCATGCCGTTATGCCCATAGGCCCAGCCGTGAGAAAGCACTTTATCGATCCAGAGCTTCAGTAACGGCGGCGTACTGTACCACTGCATAGGGTGCTGCCAGACGATCAGATCGGCTCGCAACAGCGCCTCCTGCTCGGCGGCGATATCGATATTGAAATCGGGATAAAGTTGATAGAGAGAGCGAATCTCCACCCCTTCCAGATCCTTTACCTGCTCGAGCATGCGCTTATTGGCATGCGAATGATGGGGATAAGGATGCGCATAAATGATAAGTATCATGACGGCCTGTTTGCATAACTTCCTGATGTAGCAGTGAGTGTAGTCAGGAAAGGGCTGCGTTTAAAGCATTGTTTATGGTGAATAAAAGGCAATATAAGTAATAAAGCCAGCGAGAAGATTCTTAGGGAAAACATACTAATTAATTATTATTAACTTGCAAGATATTCAAAGAAGATAATTATTAATAAAAAATAAAAGCAATCTTTAATTATCGTCGCTATACAAAAACCACCCTCAAAAGAATAATTTGGATTTTATTATTCTAAAATAAACAAAACAATCAATACTCTGCGGAAAACCATGGCTTTTACTAAAGCCTGGCTCTTTAAACACAACTGGACGTGTCAATGAAAAACAATACTCTTGAACTGAATAAAATAACTAAATCCATAAAAACGATTTTCCCCGCCCTGTCAGCCTTAATAGCATTTACACCATTTATGATATCCGCACAAACCACAATCAGTGGTTCAACGGATAAAACGCAATTATTCTCTTCAGACAGTGAATATATTATTAATAGTGGCGTAACTATTAACCCTACTTCTGACGAGCCGTCCGTGACGATTGAAGGCTCTAATGTCAACAGCGTTATAAACAATGGCGAAGTGACTGGAACAGGTGACGGGCTGTATATCGACACGCGTGCACAAACACTTGTGGTAGATAACAAAGAAAATGCCGTGATTCAGTCTTCCACCGCTAACGGTATCACCGTCCAGGATATAGGCGGAAGCATCAATAACGCCGGAACCATTACTGCCGCTGAGAACGGTATCAAAGTTAATAAGGATGCAGGTAACTTCACCCTCTCTAATACGAAAAGCGGTACTATTCAAGGTAAAAATGCCCTCTCTGGTGATACAGACATTACCCTTAATAACGCGGGTCTCTTCAAAGGCACGGCCGGTAATAGTATCGAGCTGCAGAACGCGGGTAAAAGTAAAATAGAAAACAGCGGTACCATTGAGGGTAGCCAAAACGGCATCATCACGACCGACAATCACAAACTACAGATTAACAATTCTGGCGTGATTAAAGGTACTGAGAGCGCAATAACCTTTAAAAGTACTCAAAGCAACTCGTTAACACTGAAAGAAGGTTCACGTCTTGATGGCGATGTGATCTCCACGAACTCAACTGATAACACCCTGACCCTGCTCGAAAAAGGTACAGAAGACAGCAACTTCCTCGGCCTGAATGCCGGCGATGGCTTTGCGTCGCTGACCATGGACGGCAAAGATTGGGCGCTGTCCGGTAATGTCGCGATAATTGGCTCTGGTGATTCGATTAAGGTCAATACCGGCACATTGACGCTCTCCGGCGACGTGAAAAACGATGCCGGAAATACCCTCATTGCCAATAAGGCTAAGCTGCAACTGGGCGACGGAGAGAAAACCGGCTCGCTGTCCGGGACGGTAACGAACAACGGTACCTTCGCTTTCAATCAGGCTTCTAATAGCACTTTCGCTGCGGATATGACCGGTACTGGTAATGTTGAAAAAATCGACGCTAACCTGTTAACCCTCACCGGCAATAACAGCTATACCGGCAATACCGACCTTCGTAGCGGCACCACGCTGGTCGCCGAAGGCGCCACTCTGGGCAGCAGCGGCAACGGCGCGACCATCAATATTCATGATGGTGCGACCTTTGCCAGCGCAGGCACCGTGAATAACAATGTTGATATCCTCAGCGGCGGCGTGCTGGCGTCCTGGAACGCTATTTCCGGCAACGGCACAACCACTTCCGCTACCGCGAACACCATTAACGGCAATGTCACTAACAGCGGCCTGCTGCAAATTAGCGGTCTTAATGACTATGTCGGCAACAAGTTCACCATCAACGGCGATTATACCGGCATGAGCGGTAGCCAGATCGCAATGAACAGCATCCTGGGCGACGATAGCTCACTTACCGATCATCTGACGATCACCGGTAATAGCGCAGGTCAATCAGGCGTTCAGCTGAACAATATTGGCGGCCTTGGCGCGCAAACCGTTAACGGCATACAACTGATCCGCGTAGGCGGCAATTCTGACGCCGCCTTTGCCCTGGCGAAACCTGCCGTGGTTGGTGCATGGGAATACAATCTGAATAAAAAGAGCGACGGTAACTGGTACCTGGAATCCAAAACCGATCCTGCTGATGATGATAACGACAATGGCGGCGACAACGGCGATAATGGCGGCAACGGCGACAACGGCGACAACGGCGATAACGGCGGCAACGGCGATAACGGCGGCAACGGCGATAACGGCGGCAACGGCGATAACGGCGGCAACGGCGATAACGGCGATAACG
>Ga0153917_1000238_pt1 | contig 45717 bp, 22 predicted proteins | sample TSFL001MetaG_FD_104695 | JGI IMG/M metagenome (GOLD analysis project Ga0153917, IMG submission 104695) | Attine ant fungus gardens microbial communities from Florida, USA - TSFL001 MetaG | ecosystem: Host-associated > Fungi > Mycelium > Unclassified | place: USA: Florida, Paynes Creek Historic...
CACAACCACGGCACCGAAAACGACCCGGAGTTTGCCTATCACAATGGCAACACCGACCCGCGCGGCTTTGGCCACATCTGCATTTCGGTGCCGGATGTCCGTGCCGCCTGCGAACGCTTCGAGGCCCTGGAAGTACCGTTCCAGAAGCGCCTGTCGGACGGCCGCATGAAGTACCTGGCCTTCATCAAGGACCCGGACGGCTACTGGGTCGAAGTGATCCAGCCGACCGCGTTCTGAGCCCCGCCCGCCAGGGCACGCTCGTCGGGCCGGGAACTCCCGCCTCCTCGCTGTGGTATATGGAATAGACCGCTTCCAAGCCACAGCGAGGTAAAGGACGATGCAAACCCTTCACTGTGAATACCGCGACCACACCATCACCGCGAGCGTCATGACCCATCCAGGGTCGCCGCTGCCGTTCGCTGCCGGCTGCCTGATCACCGATCCGCAAGGCCACACCAGCCGCCGCCTGGCGCTGCCGATGAAGATGGCATTCCTGTCAGACCTGGAAAACGCCCAGCACGCCGCGCTGGCCCATGGCCGCTGGCTGGTCGATCAGCAACTGGATGGTGATCACCAGGTGTTCTGACCCTGCGCCCCTGACGCTTTCGCGGGTAACCCCGCTCCCACAGGCACAACACAGGCCCTGTGAGAGTGGGTTACCCGCGAATAGGGCTCACATTGCACCGGTGGGGTGATGCCTGCTCCCACAGGGCCCTGCGCTAAATCTGCACTTGCCGCGCATAGTCCACCGCTGCCGCCACCTGCTCATCGGTCGGCCGTACCCCGGTGTACAGCACAAACTGCTCCAGCGCCTGCAACGCAATCACCTCAAGCCCGGTGATCACTGGCTTACCCAGCGCCTCAGCGTGACGAATCAACGGCGTGCGCGCTGGCATCGCGACCACATCGAACACCTGCTGCGCGGCGGCAATGGCGTCCGGCGTAAAAGCCAGCTCATCCACCTGCGGCCCACCGGCCATGCCGATCGGCGTCACGTTCACCAGCATCGGCGGGCACAGGTCGCCCAGCGCCGGCAGCCAGCGATAACCGCAGACATCCGCCAACTGCCGCCCAGCCTGCTCGTTGCGCGCTACGATGATGCCTTGGGCGAATCCGGCATCGCGCAAGGCGCTAGCCACCGCCTTGGCCATGCCTCCACTGCCGCGCAAGGCGAACGCAGTGCCAGGATCGACCCGGTGGCGCGCCAGCAACTGGCGCACCGCGAGGTAATCGGTGTTGTAGGCCTTCAGGCGCCCGCCGTCGTTGACCAGGGTATTGACCGAGTCGATGGCCGCCGCCGACGGGTCGATCTCATCGACCAAGGCCATGCAGGCTTCCTTGTAGGGCATCGACACGCCACAGCCACGAATACCCAAGGCACGGACCCCAGCCACCGCCGCCGGCAGGTCCTGGGTGGTCATGGCCTTGTAGTAGTAATCCAGGCCCAGCTGTCGGTAGAGGTGATTGTGAAACCGCACCCCGAACGTACCCGGGCGCCCGGCCAGGGAAATGCACAGAACGGTGTCTCTGCTCGGTGGAATCGCCATTGCCCGCTCCTCTTCACGCTGAATCGTTTGCGTAGCCTACCAGACACACCGCCCGACCCGGACTTACCGTCGATGGAACTGATGAGCACTATTGAGCACGTTGATTTCAAGCCGCACCGGATGCCCGATAAGGTAACCCCATGTCACACAGGAGGTCCCCATGGCCACTATCCAGATCATGTCCGTCATCGGCAGCGCCGTTCCGACCACCTTGCGTGAGCAGGGGCTGCTGGCCTGCTGGTACCTCACTCGCAATGGCGAGACCGTCAGTGGCCCGCTGACGTCCCGGGCCAGCGCCCAGGCCCTTGCCGAACGCCTGCAGGTCAACAGCCTGCTCGCCTGACCGAATATGTTGTGCGTTGCTCCCTACGCCTCTTGTTGCCCGCCTCCCTGGCGGGCTTTTTTTGCCTGTTCAGGTCCGGGACGCCTACAGGGTCAGCGGTGATCCCTGTGGGACGCTGATAACCCTCGGAAGCGGTGCCGACCCGACGGACGGAATGCGCGGAACCGTTCCAGCATGAAGCTTTTTTCATTTTGAGCACCGCTCTCAACGAGCATTCGACAGCACTTCGACCATACTCCACAATGCATCGGTTTTTGGGGGAAACCCTTGCACAGCCAACGACATACCAACTTTTAGTGAGCCTCAACGTGAAAACTTCCCTGTCCATCCTCAGCCTGCTGCTGTTGCTCACAGGAACCGCGACCCTTCCGTCGACCGCTGCTGCACAATCCCCGGCCCAGGTACAACGCGACCCCGCCAAGCTGCACCTGGCCTCCGGCAGCGCCCTGCTGATCGACCTGAACACCAACCAGGAGTTGTATTCCAACCATGCCGACCGCGTGGTGCCCATCGCCTCGGTCACCAAGCTGATGACCGCCATGGTGGTGCTGGACGCCAAGCTGCCCATGGATGAGATGCTCACCATGACCATCGCCAACAACCCGGAGATGAAAGGCGTCTATTCCCGCGTGCGGCTCGGCAGCGAGCTCAATCGCCGCGAGACCTTGCTGATCACCCTGATGTCCTCGGAGAACCGCGCCGCCAACAGTTTGGCCAACGCCTATCCGGGTGGCTACGGCGCGTTCATCAAGGCAATGAATGCCAAGGCACGCAGCCTGGGCATGGCGCACACACGCTATGTGGAGCCCACGGGCCTTTCGACCCAGAACGTCTCCACCGCCCGTGACCTGGCCAAGCTGCTGATGGCCTCTCGCAAGTACCCGATGCTCAGCGAACTTTCCACCACCCGCGAAAAGACCGTGGCCTTCCGCAAGCCCAACTACACCCTGGGCTTCCGCAATACCGACCACCTGGTGAACAAGAGCAACTGGGACATCAAGCTGACCAAGACCGGCTTTACCAACGAGGCCGGCCACTGCCTGGTGCTGCTGACCAGGATGGACAACCGTCCGGTGGCCATGGTGATCCTGGATGCATTCGGCAAGTACACCCACTTCGCCGATGCCAGCCGCATGCGTCAATGGCTGGAGACCGGCAGCGCCAAGCCGGCACCGGCCGTGGCCATGCAGTACAAGGCCGAGCGCCAGAGCCGCCCGCGCCTGGCCAACGACTGATCCGCGACGCTCAAGGCGCCCCCTTTTTGGGGGCAACATTCTTGAGGCTGGGCGGCCATGCAGGGCTGCGAGGGAGTGACAGCCTTGCTTCGCGGGTAAACCCATACAGGCAGGCGGGGCTCTTGAGAGCCCCGCAGAACCTGGGGGAGCGGGTTTATCCGCGAATGCGCAGCCCCGGGCTCAGGCCTGGGTGCTGACCATGCCCCCGGCGGCGCTGCCGCCGGTTTTGCTCAGGGCTTCCAGCAATTGCGCGGTGGCCGCCTGGATTTCACCGCTGATCGTCGCGATGCTCGCCTGCTTGGCGGTGATCGCCGCCAGCTTGCTGGTTTCGTCCATGTCCTGGGCCGCCAGCTGCGCCAGTTGCTTCTGCTCCTCGGCCAACTGCTTCTGCAACTTCTTGATCATTTCCCGCAACTGCTTGATGTGCGGCGGCTCACCGCTGTCCTCGGCACTTTCCGCCTGCTTGGCCTGTTTGGCCTGCCCGGCGTCACGCAGCCCGGAAAGATCGACCTGCACGCTCGCCGCCTTGCCCTGCTCGGCCTTGTCCGCCTCGGTGGCCTGGGTAGCCGCGGCCAGCGATGGGCTGGCGATGTTGATCCCTGTGATGCCTACCATGTGTTTCTCCCTGCCCTTTAGGGCTATTTCGACGCAAATGCTATCGGCCGTCCGGCGCATTTCTTGAGCGCAGGCCTGCGCCGATAAATTCGCCGCCCCGCCATTCGTCCACCTGATACCCGAGCCCTGCCCTGGCACGCACGTGCCCGGCACCTCGCCCGATCAGCCCCGCAACGAGATGGCAATGACCACGACCCGTTCCCGCAAAGCCCTGTACATCGGCCTGCCCCTGGCCCTGGTAGCCGCCCTTGGCGCCGTCGGCTACGCCCACTGGTTCAGCCAGGCCCCCGGTTACCCGCGCCCCATTGTCGAGCAGGCCAACGCCCTGCACGAGCACATGCTCTCCTTCGACAGCCATGTGACCGTACCGCTGGATCTGGGCACCGCAGGCAACGAGATCGACAAGGACGGTCCGGGCCAGTTCGACCTGGTCAAGGCCGGCCGTGGCCGGCTCTCTGGCGCGGCGCTGACCATTTTCGGCTGGCCGGAGATCTGGAACGGCCCCAACGCCCCGCACCGTCCCACACCCGGCTTCGTCGACGAGGCCCGCCACCAGCAGGAGGTGCGCTACAAGATCATCACCGGCATGGTCCGCGACTTCCCCAACCAGGTCGGCATCGCCTACACCCCCGAGGACTTCCGGCGCCTGAACGGCGAAGGCAAGTTCGCCATCTTCATCAGCATGCTCAACGCCTACCCGCTCGGCCACGACCTTTCCCAGCTCGACCTGTGGGCGGCGCGCGGCATGCGCATGTTCGGCTTCAGCTACACCGGCAACAATGACTGGGCCGACTCCTCGCGCCCGCTGCCGTTCTTCAACGACACCGCCGACGCCCTCGGCGGCCTGTCGCCCCTGGGCGAACAGGCGGTCAAGCGCCTGAACGATCTGGGCGTGATCATCGACGTCTCGCAGATGTCGACCCTCGCCCTGCAAGACGTCGCCCGCCTCTCCCGCGCCCCTGTCGTCGCCTCGCACTCGGCGCCACGGGCGCTGGTGGACATCCCGCGCAACCTCTCTGACAAAGAAATGCAACTGATCAAGGACAGCGGCGGCGTGATCCAGGTGGTCGGCTTCGGCCAGTACCTCAAGCCGCTGGGCAAACCCGTGCTGGACAAGCTCCAGGCCCTGCGCGCGCGCTTCGACCTGCAACCGCTGCAAGGCCTGGCCAACGCCTTGATGCCGGGCGACGCAGTGATCGCAATCTGGCCCGAATCGCGCTTCGGCGAATACGCAAGCTCGCTCTACGGCATCCTCGAAGAAGAACCCAAGGCGACCCTCAAGCACTATGTCGACGCCATCGACTACACGGTGAAGAAGGTCGGCATCGACCATGTCGGCATCAGCTCGGACTTCAACGACGGCGGCGGCCTGGACGGCTGGAAGGACGTCGGCGAGATCCGCAACGTCACCGCCGAACTGCTGACCCGCGGCTACAGCGAGGCGGACATCGCCAAGCTGTGGGCCGGCAACTTCCTGCGGGTATGGGAGCAGGTACAAAAATCCGCCCACCCCGTCGCCCTCCGCTGATCAAGGCCTGACCGCTCATGACCAATCGCCGCCACTTCCTCAAGCAAGCCGGTCTGCTGGCCGCAAGCCTTCCCCTGGCCCCCCACGCCCTGGCCAGCACCGCACCTGCGCCGCTGTTGACCGGCAAAGACAAGTGGCGCCGGTTGCGCACGCTGTTTCCCCAGGCGCCGGACGTGATTCATTTGTCCAACTTCCTGGTGACCACCCACCCCCGCCCGGTGCAGGAAAGCATCGATCGCTACCGCGCCGAACTCGACCGCAACCCGGCACAGTGGATGGACTGGCACAGCCAGGCGGTGTGGAAGCGCGAAGCCGAAGTGCGCGAGTGGGCCGGGCGCTACCTGGGCGTCAAACCGCGCCAGATCGCCCTGACCGGCAGCACCACCGAAGGCCTGGGGATGATCTACGCAGGCCTGAAAGTCGCCCCGCACCAGGAGATCCTCACCACCGAGCACGAACACTACTCGGCCAACACCAGCTTCGACCTGCGCCAGCGCCGCCAGGGCACCCAGGTGCGCAAGCTGCGCCTGTTCGACGAATCATGGAATGTCTCCACCGAACGCATCCTGGAGACCATCGACCGCGCCATCGGCCCCAACACCCGCGTGCTGGGCATGACCTGGGTGCACTCAGGCAGCGGCGTGAAGCTGCCGATCGGCCAGATCGGCGAGCTGGTGCGCCAGCACAACCGCGACCGCGACGAGCAGGACCGCATCATCTACGTGGTCGACGGCGTGCATGGCTTTGGCGTGGAGGATGCGCAGTTTGCCGATTTCAACTGCGACTACTTCATCGCCGGCACCCACAAGTGGATGTTCGGCCCCCGGGGCACCGGCCTGATCTGCGCCGCCAGCGAGAAGCTACAGGCGCATCTGGTGCCGACCTTCGCCACCTTCTCCGAAGACGAGGACTTCGCCACCATCATGACCCCTGGCGGCTACCACAGCTTCGAGCACCGCTGGTCGGTGGGCAAGGCCTTCGAGCTGCACCTGCAACTGGGCAAGCCAGACGTTCAGACGCGCATCCACCAGCTCAACGGCTACTTCAAGGAGCGCCTGCTGGAGATCGGCCAGCTGCAACTGGTCACGCCAAAGGACGCCACCCATTCGGCCGGTTTCACCTTCTTCCGGGTCAAGGCCCAGGAAGACCAGGACCCGCTCGCCAGCTACCTGATCGAGAACCGGGTGATGGTCGATGCCGTCTACCGCGACGCGGGCCCGGTGATCCGCACCGCCCCGGGCCTGCTCAACGACGAACAGGAAATCGACCGCACGCTCGCGCTGCTCAAGCGCAAACTCTGACGCCACTGGAAGGAGCCTCCCATGCCCGTGAACCTGCTACGCCCGTTATCCCTTCTCGGCCTGCTCGGCTGCCTGCTCGCAGGCCCGGTGCAGGCCGCGCACGACCACAAGCCCGGCGAGGTGTTCCAGGACTGCAAGGACTGCCCGCAAATGGTGGTGCTGCCTGCGGGAAGCTTCCAGATGGGCACCCCGGATGACGAGTTCGGTCGCCAGGCCGACGAGGGCCCGATGCACCTGGTGACCCTCGCAAAACCCTTCGCCGTCAGCCGTTTCCATGTCACCGCCAAGGAGTGGAAGGCCTACCTGGAACAGACCGGTACGGTCATCGCCGACGGTGACGACCGTCCTGGCAGGCGCTGCACCAACAGCGTGCCCAGCTACAGGATCGATCCCAGGACCGCCGACCGCCACCCCGCCGTGTGCATGAGCTACAAGGACGTCGAGGCCTACGTCGCCTGGCTGTCGGAAAAGACCGGCCACACCTACCGGATGATCAGCGAAGCCGAGCGCGAATATGCCGCCCGCGCCGGCAGCACCGGGCCGTTCCCCTTCCCGCTGGACCCGGATGCCGAGTACGAAATCAGCCGCCATGCCAACGTCTACGGCCCAAAGGACGGCTACAGCCATACCGCCCCCGTCGGCAGCTATCCACCCAACGCCTTCGGTGTGTACGACATGCACGGCAATGTCTACGAATGGACCGCCGACTGCTACCACGACAGTTACGTCGGCGCCCCCAGCGATGGCAGCGCCTGGAAAGAACCCAACTGCGACCTGGTGCAACTGCGCGGCAACGACTGGGGCGAGGCGCCGATCTTCTCGCGCTCGGGCAACCGCAACCAGACCTACCCGCAAGACCGCGGCGACTGGCTGGGCTTTCGTGTAGTGCGTGAGCTCGAAACCGAGAAGCATTCTAAATTGCACGGCTGACGGCTCGTTCTATCGGTGTACATGCGCAGGTCCCGGGTGCCCTCAAGGCACCCACCTCCGACAGACCCCGAGGAACCGTCACCATGAGCCAGCACCCTACCTCCGAGCCCCTTCACGACCTGATTGGCGTAGGCTTCGGCCCTTCCAACCTGGCCTTGGCCATCGCCCTGGAAGAACTCGCCGAAACCCACGGCCATGCCCTCGATGCCCTGTTCATCGACAAACAGCGCAGCTACCGCTGGCACGGCGACACCCTGGCCACCCAGAGCGAGTTGCAGATCTCCTTTCTCAAGGACCTGGTGTCCCTGCGCAACCCGACCAGCCCCTACAGCTTCGTCAACTACCTGCACCAGAAACAGCGCCTGGTGGACTTCGTCAACCTAGGCACCTTCTACCCCTGCCGCCTCGAGTACAACGACTACCTGCGCTGGGCCGCCGAGCACTTCGCCACCCAGGCCGCCTACGGCGAGGAGGTGGTGCGCATCGAGCCGGTGCTCGACGCCGGGCGCATCCAGCACCTGCAGGTGATCTCCCGCGATGCCGACGGCCAGGAGCGACGCCGCCTGGCCCGTTCGGTGGTGGTCGGCACCGGCGGCACGCCGAAAGTGCCGACGACCTTCTCCGCGTTCAAGGACGACCCGCGTGTCTTCCACCACTGCACCTACCTCAAGAGCCTCGCCGCCCTGCCCTGCAGCGAAGGCCAGCCGATGCGCATCGCCATCATCGGCTCCGGCCAGAGCGCGGCCGAGGCCTTCATCGACCTGAACGACAGCTACCCGTCGGTGAAAGTCGACATGATCGTGCGCGCCTCGGCCCTCAAGCCCGCCGACGACAGCCCGTTCGTCAACGAGATCTTCGCGCCGCAGTACACGGACCTGGTGTTCAACCAGAACCTGCCCGAGCGCAAGAAGCTGATCGACGAATACCACAACACCAACTACTCGGTGGTCGACATCGACCTGCTCGAGCGCATCTACGGCATCCTCTATCGCCAGAAGGTCGCCCACCAGTTCCGCCATGCCGTGCTCTGCCGTCGCCAGGTCGATGCCGCCACCGCCACCGCCGACGGCATCGAGCTGACCCTGCAGGACCTGGCCACCCACCAGCAGCAGACCCACCGCTACGACGCGGTGATCCTCGCCACCGGCTACGAACGCCGCTCGCACCGCGAGCTGCTGGCGCCGCTGCAACAGCACCTGAAAGACTTCGTGGTCGATCGCCACTACCGCGCCCTGGCCAGCGACGATCTGCAGGCGGCGGTGTACCTGCAAGGCTTCTGCGAAAGTTCCCATGGCCTGTCCGACACCTTGCTGTCGGTGCTGCCGATGCGCGCCAGCGAAATCGGCCAGTCGCTGTACCAGGCCCTGGCCGGCCAGCGCACCGGTCTGCGTGAAGCCATCGCGGCCCTTTCTTGAGGGACGCCTCATGAGCGCGACAAACGCTACTTCCCGCGAACTGCTGACGATCCTGCGCCCGCTGCTGCCGACCCTGGCCATCTCGATTCTGCTGGGGGTCGTCGGAGGGCTGAGCGTGACCGCCCTGCTGGCGCGGATCAATGCCCTCATGCACAGCGAACAGGCCATCGGCGGCGCCGTCATGCTCGGTTTCGCCGGGCTGTGCGCGCTGGCCCTGGGCTGCGCCATCGCCTCGAACATCGGCACCAACTACGTTGGCCAGCACGTGATCGCGCGCCTGCGCATCGCCCTGGGCGGCAAGGTGCTCTGCGCCCCGATCGAGCAGCTGGAACGCTACCGCAGCCATCGCCTGATCCCGGTGCTGACCCACGACATCGACACGGTGAGCGACTTCACCTTCGGCCTGCCGCAGCTGATCGTCTCGCTGACCGTGACCCTGGGTTGCCTGGGCTACCTGGCGATGCTCGACCTGTCGATGTTCCTGATCACCGCCAGCGCCGTGGTGCTCGGCTGCATCGCCCAATACGTGGCGCGCAGCCATGGCATGGGCGGCTTCGAAGCGGCGCGCGAGGAAGAAGACCAACTGCAGCAGTACTACCGCAGCATGGCCGAGGGTGCCAAGGAGCTGCGCATGCACCGCCAGCGCCGCCACAGCCTGTACCGCCGGCAGGTGATCCCTACCGTGCAGCGCATCGCTGCGTTGCAGATCCGTTCGGTGAACATCTTCTTGAGCGCCAGCACCTTCGGTTCGCTGCTGTTCTTCATGGTCATCGGTCTGTGCCTGGCCCTGCAGACCTGGGGCGTCCCGGTGCAAGGCGACGTGCTCAGCGGCTTCGTCATGACCTTGCTGTTCATGAAAGGCCCCATGGAGTCGGTGCTCGGCCTGCTGCCGCTGATCAGCCGCAACGCCGTGGCGCTCAAGCGCATCGCCGACATGAACGCCGCCTTCTCGACACCCGAGCCGTTCCTGCTGCCCGACAGCCAGTGCGCCGAGCGGCCTGCGCTCAAGAGCCTGGAACTGCGCGGGCTGACCTATGCCTTCCCCAGCGTCGACGGCCTGGCGCCGTTTCGCATGGGGCCGTTCGACCTGAAGGTGACGCCGGGCGAGCTGTTGTTCATCGTCGGGCAGAACGGCAGCGGCAAGACCACGCTGATCAAGCTGCTGCTGGGCCTGTACCAGCCCCAGGACGGCCAGGTGCTGCTCAACGGCCAGGCGGTCGGCCCCGCCCAGCGTGACGACTACCGCCAACTGTTCACCACGGTGTTCGCCGACTTCTTCCTGTTCCAGGAACTGCTCGAGCGCAAGGGCGTATTGCCCGAACACACCCAGGCCTATCTGGAGCGCCTGGAGCTGGCGCACAAGGTGACCATCCGCGATGGCGCACTCTCCACCACCGACCTCTCCACCGGCCAGCGCAAGCGCCTGGCACTGCTGCATGCCTGGCTCGACGAACGCCCGGTGCTGGTGTTCGACGAGTGGGCCGCCGACCAGGACCCGGCGTTTCGCAAGGTCTTCTACACCGAGCTGCTGCCCGATCTCAAACGCCAGGGCAAGACGGTGATCGTGATCTCCCACGACGACCGCTACTTCGACCTCGCCGATCAGCTCATCGAAGTGCGTGGCGGCCAGTTGCATCCCTTGACCGAACGCGCCTGAGCCTCAGGCGCGTCACTTTTCATGACGGCCCGTAAGAATTTTTCCGGATTCGGGAAGGTGATGCGTCTCTCTATTGAATACGAACAACTCTCATTAACTAAAAATACAAGTTCCTTCGAAGGAAACACGATGTCTGCCAAACACGCACTGTCACCGTTGGCCCTGGCCCTCATGCTGCCCTGCGCAGCCATCGTCCAGGCCCAGGAAATCCAGCTGAACATCCCGTCGCAATCGCTGGGTCCGGCCCTGCAGGCCCTCGGCCAGCAGACCAACCTGCAGATCCTGTTCAGCCCCGACACCGTCATCGGCAAGCGCTCCACCGCGGTCAGCGGCCGCTTCGATCCGCAGCAGGCCCTGCGCCTGATGCTGCAAGGCACCGGCGTGCGCTACAGCATCGACGGCTCCCAGGTCACCCTGCAGGGACCATCGGCCGGCGACGCCCTGGAGTTGGGGAACATCCAGATCGATGGCAAGGCCCTGAGTGCCACCTCCGAAGGCACGCATTCCTATGCAGCCCAAGCAGTGACCATCGGCAAAGGCACCGAGCGCCTGAAGGACATCCCGCAGTCGGTGACCGTGGTCACCCGCCAGCGCATGGATGACCAGAACATGAACAACCTGCAGGACGCGATGCGCCAAGTCACCGGCGCCACCATCAAGAGCTACAACACCGGCTCCAGCCTGAACGACGTGTACATGCGCGGCTTCCTGGTCGACCAGGTGCAGGTCGATGGTGTCTCGCAGATCACCGGTCAAGGCGACATGGCCACCAGCTTCGACCTGGCCATGTACGACCGCGTCGAAGTGCTGCGCGGCCCGGGCGGCCTGTACGCAGGCTCCGGTGAGCCCGCCGGCACCATCAACGTGGTGCGCAAGCGCGCCCTGGACAGCTTCGCCCTGAACGGCGAAGTGGCTGCCGGTTCCTGGGACCGCTACCGCACCATGGTCGATGTCACCGGCCCGCTGAACGATGCCGGCACGATTCGCGGTCGCGCGGTCACCGCCTACGAGAACAACAAGTCGTTCGTCGATCATGTCGAGAACGAACGCCCGATGTTCTACGGCCGCCTGGAAATGGACCTGGACCCCAGCACCACCCTGTCCTTCGGCGGCGCCTACCAGAAAAACGACTCTACCCCGGCGTTCGGCCTGCCCGCCTATGCCGACGGCAAGCTGCTGGACGTCGGCCGCCACACCTACGTCGACGCCAAGTGGAACACACTCAAGGAAGAGACCTGGGAAGCCTTCACCGAGCTCGACCACGCGCTGGACAACGGCGGCCAGTGGAAGACCTCGCTGACCTACCGCGACGCCCGCACCCCCACCCGCGAGTTCAGCTGGACCACCGACGGCGTGGACCCGGCCACCAATACCGCCATGGCGTCGATGTACTCCTACTACACCCGCATCAAGACCCTGGGCCTGGACAGCTTCGTCACCACGCCGTTCACCTTCGCCGGGCGTACCCACGAGTTCACCGTCGGTGGCGAATACCAGCACCTGGACAAGGCGTTCACCTACGGCACCGTTGACCGCGAAGGCGCCGATGACGGCGGCCCCGATGGTTATGCGGACGGCTTTCCGATCGGCATCGGCGGCGCCAACGACCTGCCCCACCTGGACATGCCACACACCAACTTCAACTACTCCAAGAGCGAGCAGTACGGTGTCTATGGGCGCACCAAGCTCAGCGTGACCGACGAGCTGGATGTGATCCTGGGCAGCCGCGTGACCTGGTTCGAGGCCGACGCGAAGAACGCCAACACCTTCTTCAACAACTTCGGCAACCCGTCCACCGAGACCAACGCCAAGGCAATCCCCTACGGCGCCATCGTCTACAAGCTGACCCCCGAGCTATCGGCCTACGTCAGCTACACCAGCGTGTTCAAGCCGCAGAGCGAAGCCGACGCGACCGGCAAGCAGATGGTCGGCCCGCACAAGGGCAAGCAGTATGAAGTGGGCCTGAAGCAGGAGCTGTTCGATGGCCGCCTGAATGCGTCCCTGGCGATGTTCCAGATCTTCGACGAGAACCGCGCCCAGTGGAACGGCGTCAACGGTTACGAAGCCAGCGGCAAGGTGCGCAGCCAGGGCTGGGAAACCGAGCTGACCGGCAACCTGACCGACAACTGGAGCATCGCCACCGGCTACGCCTTCACCATGACCAAGCTGCTGGAGGACGACACCACCAATGGCGTGAGCAAGGGCAGCCAGTTCAGTACCATCACACCCAAGCACAACTTCAACCTGTGGACCAAGTACGAGTTCCTCGACGGCGCGCTCAAAGGCTTCCATGTGGCCGGCGGTACCCGTGTGGTCAGCGAAACCTCCTACAGACGCGGTGATGTCGACTTCGTCCAGGGCGGCTATGCAGTCACCACCGCGCAGCTCGGCTACACGTTCAGCGAAAACCTGAGCTCGACCCTGACCGCCAACAACCTGTTCGACCGCAAGTACTACGAGCGCGTCGACAGCGCCTGGGGCTCGAACTTCTACGGCGAACCGCGCAACCTGACCCTGACCCTGCGCGCCCGCTACTGATCGCCAAGCAGCACAAAAAAGCCGGAGCCCGCGTGAAGCGGCTCCGGCTTTTTCGTCCCTGGGGCTGCTGCGCAGCCCATCGCGACACAAGGCCGCTCCTACAGGTTCACCGCAGCCCTCCCGAGCAACACCATCCCTGTAGGCTTGCCCCGCGATGGCTCTGCCGGTGCCTGATCAACCCCGGGGCTGCTGCGCAGCCCATCGCGACACAAGGCCGCTCCTACAGGTTCACCGCAGCCCTCCCGAGCAACACCATCCCTGTGGGAGCGGGCTTGCCCACGAACACCGGCGCAGCCGGTGCCATACTCCGAGAGCACAGCGCCATCCCTGTAGGAGTGGCCTTGCCGGGGTGCCGGACCGGTCGGAAAGGGGCGCAAGGCGCCCCCGGGGATATCAAGGGTTACGCCAGAAGCCGGTGCTCGATCGTCTGCGCCAGCGCCTGCAGCATCACCGGCACCTCCCCCACCACCTCACCCATGCGTGCAAAGTCATGGGTCATGCCCGCCTTGACCTCGCAGGCGATCTCCAGCCCCGCCCCACGCACCCGCTCGGCATAGGCCAGGCCTTCATCCAGCAGCGGGTCGAACTCGGCCAGCCACAGCACCGTCGGTGCCAGCTGCGCCGGCAGCTCCGCGTAGAAGGGCGAGAAGCGCCAGTCCAGCCGGTCCGCTGTCTCACGTTCATATTGCCGGTAGAACCAACGCAGCGATTGCTTCTCCAGCAGGTAGCCCTCGGCGAAGCGCTCCAGCGAAGGCCGCTCCACCGCCGCATCCAGCACCGGATACAGCAGCACCTGCAGCCGAGGCCGCAATGCCAGCTGCCCAGGCGCCGAGGCCGCATGGATCGCCAGCGCCGCCACCAGGCTGCCGCCGACACTGTCACCGGCCAACGCCACGCGCCCGGCATCCAGCCCATGCCGGGCGCCTTCGGCCAGCAGCCACAGCGCCACATCCTCGGCATCGTTGAACGCAGTGGGGAACTTGTGCTCCGGCGCCAGCCGGTAGTCTGCCGACAGCACCACGAAATCCCCCGCCAACGCCAGGCGGCGGCACAGGGTGTCGTGGGAATCCAGGCTCCCCACCACATAGCCCCCACCGTGGAAGTACAGCAACACCGGGCGCACCTGCGCCGCGCCTTGGGCACGCTGATACGCACGCGCCGCCAGCTGCTGGCCATCGCGGGTAGCGATCGACAGCCGGGTGATCTCCAGGTTGCCGAGCGGCGCGCTGTCCAGCAGCCGGGAGGCCTGGTCGAACTGCTCGCGCGCCTGTTGCGGCGACAGCTCGTGCATGGGCTGGCGCTTGCCGGTCAGGCGACCAAGCTCCACCAGTTCGAGAAATCCTTCAATATCGGGGTGCAGCGGCATCGATCGGTCTCCAATGAAAAACCACGCTCGACTCACTAACGTAAGCCGGGCGTGGCTATTTACTGCCGACCGCCAGACAGGCCGGTCAGGCCTCGCTGGCCACCGCCGCCTCCAGGGCCATCGACAGCCCATCGAGGCAGTCGGCGCTGTGCAGGATGTCGTAGTGGCCGGCGCGCACCACCTCGGCCTGGATGATGCGCGGTTGCTGCGCCTCCAGCGCCGCCCGCTCGCCGGTCGGGTTGCCGCTGGCCCACCAGCAACGCAGCCCGGCCTTGACCACCGGCAAGGCTGGCAGCTCGCGCGACAGCTGCTTGAGCCGCTGGCTGACGAGGAAGGTGTGCGCCAGTTCGTCGGCCCCGAGCAAGGCGTAGCCGGTCCCCTGGTCCGGCTGACGCTGGATCACCTCGGCGATCAACTCGGGCACGTTCCGCTCCTCGATGACCACCTGACCCTCGAGCACCGGCTTCACCGCGCCCGAGTCCATCCCCAGGGTGGCGCAGAGGAACGCCTGCAAGTCCTCGCGCCAGTCATCGACCTGCCCGCCGCCCTGGAGCGGCACGTAGCTGTCCACCAGGCCCAGCCAGCGCACCGTCTGGCCCTGGGCCTCCAGGGCCTGGGCCACCAGCAGCGCCAGGCTGGCACCGAGCGACCAGCCGACCAGGTGATACGGCCCCTGGGGCTGCCGGGCACGGATGCCGGCTGCATAGTCGCTGGCCATCCGTTCGAGCGACGCGTCCTGCCATTGCCGGTCCAGCAGCATCCGGCACTGCACGCCATATACCGTGCGCCGCCCCTCCAGACGGCGCGCCAGCGGCTCGTAGTCGAACACCGTGCCGAAGCCCGCGTGCAAGCAGAACAGCGGCTCGGCCTCCGCCACCGGCTGGTTGAGCAGCAACAGCGGCTCCGGTGCCTGCGCCTGGGTGGCGGTGAGGGCGGCGATGGTCGGGTTGGCCATCATGTCGCGCAGCTTGAGCTCGAAGCCCAGCGCCGGCATCGCCCGCACCCTGGAGATCACCTTCAAGGTGCGCAGCGAATCGCCGCCCAGCTCGAAGAAGTTGTCGGTAATGCCCACTTGCTCGACGCCCAGCACTTCTTGCCAGACCTGCGCCAGCGCCACCTGCAAGGGCGTGCATGGCGCCACGAACTCTCGGGCACCGAAGTCCGGGTCCGGCAGTGCCTTGCGGTCGAGCTTGCCGTTGGGTGTGAGCGGGAACTGCGCCAGCGCCACCACCTGGGCGGGCACCATGTAGTCCGGCAGACGCTCGCGCAGGGCCGCCAACAGGCGCTGGTCTTGCCCTTCTTCGGCGCCCGCCACCACATAGCCGATCAACTGGCGCCCTTGCGGCGTGTCGCGCACCACCACCAAGGCATCCTTGACCCCGGCCTGCTCGCGCAGCCGTGCCTCGATCTCGCCCAGCTCGATACGAAAGCCCCGCACCTTGACCTGGTGATCGACTCGGCCCACGTAATCGACCACGCCATCGGCGCGCATGCGCACCAGATCGCCCGTGCGGTATAGCCGCGCGCCCGGGGCGCCGAACGGGTCGGCGACGAAGCGCTCGGCGGTCTGGCCGCGGTGGTGATGGTAGCCACGGGCAACGCCCTCGCCGCCGATGAACAGCTCACCGACCAGCCCCGGCGGCAACGGGTTGAGGTCGCCGTCGAGCACTTGCAGGGTACGCGCCCCCACCGCCAGGCCGATCGGTGCGTACATCGCATCGCACCACCCGCTCACCGGGACCTTCCACAAAAGCGGCGTCACCACCGTCTCGGTCGGGCCATAGCCGTTGACCAGGTATTCGGGCGCCAGGCTGCGCTTGACCCGCTCGAAGCTCGCCTGCGGCACCGCGTCACCGCCAAAGCAGTAGATGCGCACCGCCGGCGCCTCGCCTTGCCGTTCGGCCTGCTCGGCCAGCTCCAGCAGATAGGCCGGCGGGAAGCAGGCGATGCTGATGCGCTGCGCCTTGAGCACCTGCAAGGTCTGTTCGGCGGTCCACAGGCTGTCGTCGCGGATCACCAGGGTCGCCCCGCTGATCAACGTGGTGATCCAGCGCTCATGGGCGCCATCGAAGGCGAACGACATGAAATGCAGCTCGCGAGTGCTGCGGTCCATCTCGTACAACCGGGCGATGGCCTGCACATGCATGCTGATCGCGCCATGGGCCACGGCCACGCTTTTCGGCTTGCCGGTGGAGCCGGAGGTATAGATCAGATACGCCAGGCCCAGGTCCTCGACCTCGGGCAAGGCCGAGGCATCGACCGGCCCGTCGAGCGTCAGCTCATCGACGGCAAGGCAGGTCACCACCGCGTCCAGCGTCACCCGCGCCTGCAGGCGGCGTTGGGTCAGCAGCACCGCCATGCCGGCGTCGGCCATCATGTAGCGCAGGCGCTCGACCGGGTATTGCGGGTCCAGCGGCACATAGGCGCCCCCGCTCTTGAGCACCGCCAGCAGCGACACCACCAGCTCCAGCGAGCGCTCCATGAACACCCCCACCACGGTTTCCGGCCCCACGCCCAGCGCTTGCAGGCGTACGGCCAAGGCGGTGGCGCGGCGGTCAAGAGTGGCGTAGTCGAGCACCTGCTCGCCCAGCACCAGCGCCGGGTGCTGGGGCAGCTCCCGGGCGCGGCGGGCGATCAACTCATGCACCGGCGTGTTGACCACGGCGGGCGCCGCGTCCTGCAACGGTCGCGGCGTGCCTTCGACCAGACCCAGGCTGCCGACCGGCTGCCGGGCATCGTCACACAACCGGCGCATCAGGCTTTCCATGTGGCTGCGCAGTTGCTCGACCGTCGCCAGGTCGAACTGCGAACGCTGGTGCATGTATTCGATGCGCAGGCCGCCCTCGTCGACGCTGACCATCAGGTCCATGGCAAAGCTGGTCAGGCCGAAGTCCGAGACATCCTCGAAGCGCAGCGACTCGCCGTCCCATTCGCGCAAGGTGCGGTCCACGGGCTGGTTCTCGAACACGATGATGCTGTCGAACAGTGCCTGCCCGCCCTGCCCGGCCCAGCGCTGGATATCGCCGAGCGGGGTGTGCTGGTGGTCACGGATGCGCAGGTTGCAGGCCTGCACTTCGCGCAGCCAGTCGCCCACTGCCTGCGTGGTCGGCACGGTGCTGACCACCGGCAGGGTGTTGATGAACAGCCCGAGCATCTGCCCGGCGCCTTCCAGGGTTTCCGGTCGCCCCGACACCGTGGCGCCGAAGCTCACCGTGCGCTGGCCGCTGTAGCGTTGCAACAGCAGCAGCCAGGCGGCCTGGACCAGGGTGTTGAGGGTCACGCGCTGAGCCTGGGCGAAGGCTTGCATGCGCGCGGTCTGCACCACGTCCAGGTGAGTGTGGAGCGCATGATAGCCCGCTTGCGGGGCCTTGACCGGCAAGGCACGGGCCAGGTGCGTCGGCCCCTCCAGCTGCGCCAGGGCGGTCCTCCAGAACGCTTCGCAGGCGGCCGGGTCCTGGCGCTGCAACCAGCCGATGTAATGCCGGTATTCGGCTACCGGCGACAGCGCCTGGCCACTGTAGTGGCGCAGCACGTCACCGATCAGCCGCGAAACGCTCCAGCCATCCATGAGAATGTGGTGGTAGGTCCAGATCAGCCGGTAGCGCTGCTCGTCGATGCGCACCAGCAGCACCCGCAGCAACGGCGCACTGCCCAGGGCGAAGCCCAGCTCGCGCTCGGCGTCGGCCAGCACGCGCACGGTTTCCCGGGCATCGGCCCGGTTGCGCCAGTCGAGCACGCTGAGCAGCGGTGGCACCTCGCGCAGCACCACCTGCAGCGGCTCCTTCTCGCCTTCCCAAAGGAAGGCGGTGCGCAGGATCGCGTGCTGGCGGGCCACCGCCTCCCAGGCGGCGAGCATGCGCTGCGGATCGACACCGACCACGCCCACCTCGATCTGGTTGACGTACAGGCCCTCGTCAGCGTCCTGCACCGCATGGAACAACATGCCCTGCTGCATGGGTGACAGCGGGTAGGCGTCCTCCACCTGCGCGGCATCGAGCCCAAGCGATGCCAGCTGCGTATCGGACAACACCACCGATACCTGCTGCGGCGCCGCTTCGACCACCGGCGCCAGGGCCGTGGCGACCTCGGCCAGGGCAGCGATGGTCGGATGGCTGAACACATCCTTCGGCGTGATCGACAGCCCCGCCCTGCGCGCCAGGCCCACGGCCTGGATCGACACGATCGAGTCGCCACCGAGCGCGAAGAAATCATCCTCCACACCGATGTCGTCCCGCTCGAACAGCGCCTGCCAGACCGCCAGCAGACTGGCCTCTTCAGGGCTTTGCGGCGCACGGCCTTGCCGCGGGCGGACCTGCGGAGCCGGTAGACGGCGGCGGTCGAGCTTGCCGTTGGCGGTCACCGGCATGCGCTCGAGCGTAATCAGGTGGGCCGGCTGCATGTGCTCCGGCAGGCGCTCGGCCAGCGCGGCCTTCAGCGCCTCAGGGTCGATCCCGTCGGCGGCGGGCACAAGGTAGGCCACCAACTGCTTGCTCTTGCCGATGTCCAGCGCCAGCACCACAGCCTCGGCAACACCCGGTTGCTCGACCAGGGCGGCCTCGATCTCGCCCAGCTCGATGCGCAGGCCGCGGATCTTCACCTGATGGTCGATCCGGCCGACGTACTCGATCACCCCGTCGGCGCGGTAGCGGGCCAGATCGCCCGTGCGGTACAGGCGCTGGCCCACGTCGAACGGCGAGGCCACGAAGCGCTCGGCGGTCAGCCCAGGCCTCCGGTGATAGCCCCGCGCCAGGCCCACCCCGCCCAGGTACAGCTCACCGACCTGGCCGATGGCCTGGAGGTGCAGGCTGCTGTCGAGGATGTAGGTGTGCAGGTTGGCGATCGGCTGGCCGATCGGCACGCTGTGCCCGTCATCGTCGCGGCAGGTCCAGTGGGTCACGTCGATGGCCGCTTCGGTGGGACCATACAGGTTGTACAGGCCCGCATCCGGCAACGTGCGCAGCACCTGGCGTTGCAGCTCGGCGGGCAATGCCTCGCCGCTGCAGATCACCTGGCGCAGGCTGTGGCAGGAGGCCGCGCCTTCGTCACGCACGAACGCTTGCAGCATCGACGGCACGAAGTGCAGCGTGCCGACCTGGTGACGGTTGATCAGCGCCACCAGCTGCGCCGGGTCACGGTGGGCCCCAGGTTCGGCGATGGCCAGGCGGGCGCCGACCATCAGCGGCCAGAAGAACTCCCACACCGACACGTCGAAACTGAACGGCGTCTTCTGCAACACCGTGTCACCCGCCCCCAGCGGGTAGGCCGCCTGCATCCAGGCCAGGCGGTTGTACAAGGCGTCATGGCGGTTGCCTGCCCCCTTGGGCCGGCCGGTGGAGCCGGAGGTGTAGATCATGTAGGCCAGCGAAGCGCCGTCGATGGCCAGGTCCAGGTTGTGGTCCGGGCCCTGGCCGAGGTCCAGCCGGTCCAGGCACAGCACCTGCACCCCATCGGTCAGCAGCAGGCGGTCCAGCACCGAGCCTTGGCTCAGCAGCAAGCCCACACCGCTGTCATCACACATGTAGTGCAGACGCTCGGCCGGGTAGTCCGGGTCCAGCGGCACGTAGGCGCCACCGGCCTTGAGGATGGCCAGCAGGCCGATCACCAGCTCCATCGAGCGCTCGGCGGCGATGCCGACCAGCACCTCCGGGCCCACGCCCCGCTCGCGCAACCGATGCGCCAGGCGATTGGCCCGGCGGTTGAGTTCGGCGTAGTCCAGTTGCTGTTCACCGAACACCAGCGCCGGCGCATCCGGGGTGCGTTCGGCCTGCAACTCGAACAGGCGTTGCACCGGCTGCATCGGCGCGAAGGCCACCTGGGTGTCGTTCCAGGCCAGCAGTTGCAGGTCGCGCTCCGAATCCCCCAGCAGCGTCAATCGGCCCAGTGCCTGCTCAGGCGCTGCGGCCATGGCCTGCAACAGGTTGCACAGGTGCCCGTGCAGGCTCGCGATGAAGGCATCGCCAAAGGCGCTGCGGGCGTAGTTGTAGCGCAGCGACAGGCGTGCACCGAAGTCAGCCGAGACGGTCAGCGGGAAGTGGGTCTGCTCGCGGCCCTGCACATCGAGGATGCGCAGGCCCGTGTCCGGCCCCTGTTGCAGCGCTTCGGCCAGCGGATAGTTCTCGAACACCAGCAAGGTGTCGAACAGGTTGCCCAGGCCCGCCAGGCGCTGCACCTCGGCCAGTGGCGTGTGCTCGTATTCGCGCAGGTCCAGGTTCAGCGCCTGGACCGCCTGCACCCAGCTCGCCACCGATTGCTCAGGCTCAGGCGTCGCGATCACCGGCAAGGTGTTGATGAACAGGCCCAGTTGCCGCTCGATGCCCGGCAGGTCCACCGGACGCCCTGCCACGGTGGCGCCGAAGGCCACGCAGGCCTGCCCGCTGTAGCGCTGCAACAGCAGCAGCCAGGCGGCCTGGACCAGGCTGTTGAGGGTGACCTTGTGCGCGCGGGCGAACGCCCCGAGGCGCTCGCTGGCGGCCTGGTCGAGCACCTGGAAGTACTCGCCCAAGCCCACCGCGCCCGGTTCGGGCTGGGTGCAGTTGGCCAGCAAGGTCGGCTCGTCGAGCGGCGCCAGCTTGCCAGCCCAGAAGCGCTGGGCGGCCTGGGCGTCCTGGGCAGCGAGCCAGGCCATGTAGTCGCGGTAGCGGCTGGCGCTGCCGACCGGTGCCTTGCCGGCATAGCGCTGCATGACCTCGCCCAGCAACTGCGAAGTGCTCCAGCCATCGAGCAGGATGTGGTGATGGGTGACGATCAGGTGTTGCCGCCCCTCGTCGGTGTCCAGCACGCTGAGCCGCAGCAGCGGCGCCTGGGCCAGATCGAACCCGCGCTGACGGTCGGCCTCGGCGAAAGCCTCCAGGGCAGCGTGCGGCTGGCCGCGATAGTCCAGCCGCGCCATCGGCAGGCGTACCTGGCGCTGGATGGCCTGCAACGGCTGGCGCAGTCCATCGCCCCAGAGGAAACTCGCCCGCAAGGTGTCATGCGCCTCCAGTGCCCCTTGCCAGGCCGCACGCAGGGCCTCCACGTCCAGGCCTTCGACGTCCAGGCGCAATTGGTGCACATAAGCGCCCGGCTCGTCGTCATGGAGGCTGTGGAACAGCATGCCCTGCTGCATCGGCGACAGCGGGTAGAGGTCTTCGATGTCGCGCGCCGCCAGGCCCAGGGCATCGAGCTGATCCTGACGCAGCTGCGCCAGCGGCACATCGGCCGGTGTCAGCCCCCCGCCGCTGGCCAGGCAATGCTCGACCAGCGTGCGCAAGGCCTGGCCATAGGCGTCGGCCAAGGCCTGCACCTGGGTTTCGCCGAAGCGCCGGGGGTCGAACGACCAGCTCAGGCACAGCTCGCCATCGTACACCTGGCCGTTGATGCTCAGTCCTTCGAGCACGGCACTGCCCGGCGCCTGCTCGTCACCGCCGTGCTCGCGCGCCGGTTGCCAGGCCGCCTGCTCATCAAAGCTGGCGTCGAACTGGCCCATGTAGTTGAAGGTGATGTCCGGCGCCGGCAGCGCGCCCAGACCGACATCGGCCAAATAGCGCAGGATGGCAAAGCCGATGCCCTTGTTCGGCACCGCGCGCAGTTGCTCCTTGATGCCCTTGATGCTGGCACCGGCCTCGGGCGCCGGGGTCAGCTTGACCGGGAAGATCGAGGTGAACCAGCCCACCGTGCGGCTCAGGTCGATGTCGTCGAACAGCTCCTCGCGGCCATGGCCTTCGAGCTGCACCAGGGTCGAGGCCTGCCCGGTCCAGGCACAGATCACCTGGGCCAGGGCGGTCAGCAGCAAGTCGTTGACCTGGGTGCGGTAGGCCGCCGGGGCCTGCTGCAGCAGTTGCCGGGTAGTGTGCGGATCCAGGCGGGCCTGCACGGCGCGGACCTCATCCGCCACTGGCGTCGCCACGGCCTGGCTCGGCAGGCCCGGCGTCACGTCCTGGTACTGGGCGTGCCAGTAGCCGGCTTCGGCCAGCAGCGCCGGGCTCTGGGCATGCTGCTCCAGGCGTTGGGCCCAGCGCTGGTAGGCGCAAGTCTTGCCCGGCAGGCTTGGCTGCCGCCCCGCCGCCAGTTGCTGCACGGCGTGTTGCAGGTCCTCCAGCAACACGCGCCAGGACACGCCATCCACCACCAGGTGATGAACCACCAGCAACAGACGCTGACCGCCCCCGGCCAGGTCCACCAGCAAGGCACGCAGCAGCGGGCCCTGGGCCAGGTCGAGGCTGGCCTGGGCCTGGTTGCACAGCGCCAGCAGCGCGTGCTCGTCACTGGCCACGGCCTGTTGCAGCACCTGGAGCTCGGCACCGTCCTCGGCATGCCACTGGCGCCACGCGCCCTGGTGCAGGTCGAAACGCAGGCGCAGGGCATCGTGCTGGCGCATCACGCAGGCCAGCGCCGCCCGCAGGTGCTGCGCATCGACCGGCTGGCGCATGTCCAGCAGCACCGACTGGTTCCAGTGGGCGCGACGGGCCACGGGCTGCTCGAAGAACCAGTGCTGGATAGGCGTCAACGGCGCCGCCCCCTCCACCGGCCCCTGGGCCTGCGTCGGGGCGTCGCTGCGTACCGTGACCTGCGCCAGGCTCTGTACGGTCTGGTGCTGGAACAGGTCCTTGGGACTGAAGCGCAGGCCGCCCTGGCGGGCACGGCTGACCAGCTGGATGGCGATGATCGAGTCGCCGCCAAGCTCGAAGAAGTTGTCGTCGATGCCAATCGGCGCGCGCTTGAGCACCTCCTCCCAGAGCCTGACCAGATCGGCCTGCAGCGCGTCCCGGGGTGCTTGCCAGGCACTTCGCGACAACGCCAAGCCCGGCACCGGCAGCGCCTTGCGGTCGAGCTTGCCGTTGCTGGTCAGCGGCCAGGCGTCGAGCACCATCAGGTGCGCGGGCACCATGTAGTCGGGCAGCTCGGCGCGCAGGTAGTCGCGCAGCCCCTGGACGAAGGTGCTGCTGCCGGCCTCGACACCGGCCTTGGCCACCAGGTAACCGGCCAGTTGCTTGCCGGCGCCTACCTCGTGCACCAGCACCAAGGCCTGGGCGACCTGCGGATGGGTCTGCAGGCAGCGCTGGATCTCGCCCAGCTCGATACGAAAACCGCGGATCTTCACCTGGTGGTCGATCCGGCCGATGTATTCCAGGCTGCCGTCGGCGCTGTAGCGGGCCAGATCGCCCGTGCGGTACAGGCGCGCGCCCGGACGCCCGGCGAAGGGGTCGGCGACAAAGCGCGTGGCGCTCAGGTCCGCACGCTGGTGGTAGCCCCGCGCCAAGCCCGCGCCGCCCACGTACAGCTCGCCCACGCAGCCCTCGGCCACCGGGTTCAGGTGGCTGTCGAGCACGTACCACGCCAGATCGCCGATCGGCTCGCCCAGCGGGCTGCGGTTGCTGGCGTCGAGATCCGCCCAGCCCAATGGCCGGTAGCTGACGTGCACCGTGGTCTCGGTGATGCCGTACATGTTCACCAGTTGCGGCTGGCGGTCGCCAAAGGCTTCGAACCACGGGCGCAGATCGGCCACATCCAAGGCCTCGCCGCCGAAGATCACCGTGCGCAGGGCCAGCGGCCCCTGGTCACGGGCCGCGCACGCCACCTCGATCAGCGGGCGGAAGGCCGACGGGGTCTGGTTGAGGACCGTCACGCCCTGCTCGCGCAGCAGGCGATGGAAATCCTGGGGCGAACGGCTGGTGGCATGGGGCACCACCACCAGCGTGCCGCCATGCAGCAGCGCGCCGAAGATCTCCCACACCGAGAAGTCGAACGCATAGGAATGGAACAGGGTCCACACATCGTGCTCGTCAAAGCCGAACCAGCCCTGGGTGGCATCGAACAGGCGCAGCACGTTGGCGTGGGGCAGCAAGGTGCCCTTGGGCTTGCCGGTCGAGCCCGAGGTGTAGATGACGTAGGCCAGGTTGTCGGGGTCGGTCAGGTTGGGCAGGTCGTGCTCGGGCGCGTCGTCCAGCCAGACGTCGGCCTCGTCGAGCAACAGCGTCTGGAGACCCTCGACCCACGGCAGGCGCGCGGCGAGCGCCGCCTGGCTGATCAGCAGGCGCGTGCCGCTGTCCTCGAGCAGATAGGCCAGGCGTTCCTCGGGGCACTCCGGGTCCAGCGGCACATAGGCGCCACCGGCCTTGAGGATCGCCAGCAACCCCACCAGCATCTCCAGTGAGCGCGGCAAGGCGATGCCCACCCGCACGTCAGGGCCCACGCCCTGGGCGCGCAAGTGCCAGGCCAGGCGGTTGGCCCGACGGTTGAGCTCGCCATAGCCCAGGCGCTCGCCTTCACACACCGCAGCCGTGGCCTCAGGGCGCAAGGCGGCCTGACGCTCGATGCGCTGGTGCAGGCACTCGCGCACCTCATGCCGCGCGGGCGAGGGGTTCCACCGGGCCAGCGTGGCGGCCTGTTCGGCGGCATCGAGCATCGGCAGCTCGCCCAGCGCCATGGCCGGATCGCGCAGGATCGCGTGCAGCAGGTTCTGCCAGTGGCGTGCCATGCGCTCGACGGTGCTGGCGCCGAACAGGTCGGTGGCGTAGGTGAATGCCGCACTCAGGCCCTGGGGCCCTTCGACGGTGTCGAGCATCAGGTCGAACTTGGTGCTGCGCTCGTCCACCGCCAGCACTTCCACCTCCAGCCCTTGCAACGACCAGCGGGCATTGTCCTCGGCGACGGCATGCTGGTGGTTGAGCATCACCTGGAACAACGGGCTATGGTTCAGGCTGCGCTCCGGTTGCAGCACATCGACCAGTTGCTCGAACGGCACGTCCTGATGGCCCTGGGCGCCCACCGCCGCGGCCTTGAGCGCCTGGAGCAGGCTCAGGAACGACTGCGTCGGCTGCGGCTGGCTGCGCAGCACCTGGGTATTGATGAAAAAGCCCAGCAGCGCCTGCACATCCTGGCGCGTGCGGTTGGCCACCGGCACGCCGACGCGGATGTCGCTTTCGCCGCTGTAGCGGTGCAGCAGCGCGTGCAACGAGGCCATCAGCACCACGAACAGCGTGCAGCCCTGCCCACGGGCCAGCTGGCGCAGGCCATCGAGCAGCGCGCCGGGCACCTGGACACTGACGCAGCCGCCCTGCTGGCTGGGCAGCGTCGGACGCTTGCGGTCCAGCGGCAGGCCCAGCAGCGGATGCTCATCGCCCAGTTGCTCGCGCCAGTACTGCAATTGCCGCTCGCCCTCGCCCGCCTCCAGCCACGACCGCTGCCACAGGGCAAAATCGGCGTACTGGATCGGCAAGGCCTCGACCTGCGGCGCCCGGCCACTGGCGAAGGCCGCGTAGTGGCGGGTGAACTCCTCGATCAGGATCGGCAACGACGCACCGTCGGTGACAATGTGGTGCAGCGTGAGCACCAGCACGTGGTCCTGCGCACCCAGCCGGACCAGCCGCGCCCGCATCAGCGGGCCGTGGCTCAGGTCGAACGGCGCCCGGGCGGCACTGGCGATGGCCGCGTCCAGGCCCGCCGCGTCGGCCTCGACCTGCTCCAGCGGGCAGGCCATGGCGGCGTGGATCACTTGCTGCACGGCGCCGTCGTCCAGGCGGAAGGTGGTGCGCAGCACTTCATGGCGCGCCAGCAGCGCGGCCAGGGTCTGCTCCAGTGCCGCATGGTCCAGCGGACCGCGCAGGCGGAAGGCACCGGTCAGGTTGTAGGCGCTGGCGTCAGGGTCGAGTTGCCAGATGAACCACAGCCGTTGCTGGGCGTGGGACGCCGGCAACACCTGCAGGCCCGCCGCGCGCGGCGGGATCGGCAAGGCTTCCAGGGTCAGGCCCTGCTCGCGCATCTTGCCCTGAAGGGCCCGCCGGGCTTCGGCCGACATCCCTGCAAACCGTTGCGCCAGCGCCAGCATTCTGTCCGGTACCGCATTCATAGAGCTTCAACCTCGTCGAACAGCGCCTCCAGGGAGTCCACTGTGTGTTGCTGATTACCGGCTTGCTCGCGCAATGCATCGATCTCCTGCGCCAGGCGCTCGAGGGTTTCGCCCTCGAAGAACACCCGCAGCGGGATCGTCAGGCCCAGGGCCTCCTGGATCCGGGTACGGATCCCGGTGGCCAGCAGTGAGTGGCCGCCCAGCTCGAAGAAGCTGTCCAGCACACCGACCTTCTCCACCTGCAGGGCCTCGGCCCAGATACCGGCCAGGGTGCGTTCAAGCTGCGTGCGCGGGGCGACGTACTGGCTGCGGCGGCTGTCCAGGGCCAGCAGGGCATTGCGGTCGAGCTTGCCATTGGGGGTCTGCGGGAAGCGCTCCAGCACCCGGATGCGCGTCGGCAGCATGTGCTCGGGCAGCGCCTGGGAGAGGTGGCTGTGCAGGTCCAGGCCCAGTTGCTCGTGACCTTCCTGAGTAGAAACGACGAAGGCCAGCAATTGTTTACCTGCCGGTGTGTCATGGGCGATCACCCGGGCATCGTCCACGCCGCGCCCGGCACGCAGGGCGCTTTCGATTTCGCCCAGCTCGATGCGAAAACCGCGGATCTTCACCTGGTGATCCAGCCGTCCGAGGTAGTCCAGGGTCCCGTCGACCCGGTAGTGCGCCAGATCGCCGCTGCGGTACAGGCGCTGGCCGGGGGCTTGAGCGAACGGGTCCGGCAGGAAGCGCTCGGCGGTCAGCGAAGGCCGCGCCAGATAGCCACGGCACAGGCCGTCGCCGGCCACGTGCAGCTCACCGGGCACACCCGGGGCGACCGGCTCGAACTGCGCATCCAGCACATGCACGCGCAGCCCCGGCACCGGCTTGCCGATGGCGATGCCCAGCGCGTCGGCCGGGTCCAGGTAGGTGGCGGTGGACCACACAGTGGCCTCGCTCGGCCCGTACTCGTTGACCAGCGCCACCCCCGCCAGGCGCTCGGCGTGGCGCAGCGCAAGCTCGCGGGTGCAGGCTTCGCCGGCGACGATCACGCAGCGCAGGCTCGGCGCATCGAGGTATTCGAGGATCTGGGCGTGGAACGAGGGCAGCGCCAGGTAGTGGGTCACTCCCTCGCGGGCGATCAGCGCGGCGAGCCGTTGCGGATCCTTGTGGCTGTGCTCGTCCGGCAGGGTCAGGGTCGCGCCCTGGCTCAGCGCCCAGAAGACCCCGGCCACGGAGCTGTCGAAGGAGAACGATGACAGCATCAGGAAGTTGCCCAGCGCTTCGCGGTAGAACTGCCCACGGGCCAGGGTCGAGGCCACGGCGTTGGCATGGCTGACCATGACGCCCTTGGGCTTGCCGGTGGAGCCGGAGGTGTAGATCACGTAGGCCAGGCTGTCGGCATCGCCGAGCGGTGCCGGGGCCTCTTCGCGGGCCGACCATACCGGTGCATCCGCTGCCAGGGAAGTGACCGCCAGGCGCCCGTCGTCCTGCCAGGCCTCGGGCAGCGGCAGGCAGGCCAGCACCTGTTGGGCACCGGCATCGGCGAGCATGAATGCCAGGCGTTCGGCGGGGTAGTTCGGGTCCAGCGGCAGGTAGGCCCCCCCGGCCTTGAGGATGCCCAGCAGCGCCACCACCAGCTCGCGGCTGCGCTGGCCATACACCGCCACCACCTTGTCCGGGCCTGCGCCCCGGGCGCGCAGGGTGTTGGCCACCTGGTTCGACAGGCGGTCCAGCTCGCCATAGGTCAACCGCTCGCCGCCCACACTCAAGGCGATGGCCTCGGGCTGGCGCTCGGCCTGTCCGGCGAACAACGATTGCAAGGTGCACGCCTGACGCAACGACGCGGCCTGGGGGTTGAAGCCGCGCAACACCTGTTCGCGCCCGGCCTCATCGAGCAGACCGACAGCGTCCAGCGCCTGCGCGGGCGCAGCCAGGGCCTGGCCGGCAAAGCACAGGAACTGCCCCAGCAGCATGTGCAGGGCATCGGGGCTGAAGGCACCGGCATCGGCATCCAGGCGCACTTCACCTTCGCCCAGCAGCAGGCGCAGGCGCTCGGCCGGCCCTTGCGCCTCCAGCGCCAGCACACCCTGGGTAACGGCAGGCTGGCGCAGGACGACACCGTAGCGGCACAGCCCCAGGTCGAATTCGTTCAGGCAGTCCAGCCAGGAGCGCGACTGCTCGATGCTGGCCGCCACGTCATCGGTCAGCACGTCGAGGCTGGCGCCGTGGCGGCTGTCGAAGGCCACCGGCAGCGCCCGGGCGAACAGGCCGCAGGCGCCGGCCAGATCTTCGCTGCGACCGTCCACGTGCAGGCCGACCAGCAGGCGCTCCTGCTGGCTGACTCGGGCCAGGAAGGCGCCCCACAACGCCAGCACCCGAGCCTCGCCCCCCTCGCTTGCCAACAAGGTGTCGAACAAGGCCTCGGCACGGCTGACCTGGTGACGAAGCGTGTCAGCGTGGCCTGCGGTCTCGAAGGCCAGCCGATGGTTGACCTGGTGACTGCGCACCCGCGCCTGCCAGAACGCAGCGCCCTGGCGGCCCAGCTCGTCCTCGCGCAGCGCCTGTTGCCAGGCGGCGAAGTCGACGTACTGCAACGCCTCATCGTTGCCCGCCAGCACACGGCCCTCGCACAACGCGGCCAACTCGCCGGCCACGACTTCCAGAGTTGCACGGTCGAGGCTGGCCGCGCTGCCCAGCAGCAACAAACGCGGCTGCACCCCGGCGACCGCACTCACTGCCAGGCTGCACGTCGTGGCCGCGCCCACTTGTGCCCGGGCCCAGTCCAGGGCCTGCTCCAGGTCCCGGTCGGCCTCGGCCTGCACGGCGCCGGGCACCTGCTCCTGCACCGCCTGCAGCGGCCAGGCCATGCCTGGCAGGCGGCGATAGAGGGTGCGCAGCACTTCATGCCGTGCGCCCAGGGTGGCCAGGTGCGCGGCCAGTTGGGCGGCGTCAGGCAGGTGCGGGACGCCGAGCAGCGCCCAGGCGTGCCCGGGGGTGCTCAGGGCCAGTGCCTGCTGGGCCGAGGCCTGGAACAGTTCGCCGTCATGGTCATGGTCCGGTTGAGGGAGGGTGGTCATGTGTGCAGCTCCTTAATCGAGGGCCAGATCGGCGCTCTTCTGCGCGATCGCCATGGCGGTGAGGATTTTTCGACGGCCCGTGAAGGCGTTGCGCGCATGCACGGTGAGGATGTTGTCCAGCAGCACCACATCGCCCTTCTGCCAGGCGAACTCGACCATCACGTCGCGGTAGATCTGCTGCAGGTGGCGCACCACGTCCTCGCCGATCGGCGTGCCGTCGCCGAAGAAGGTGTTCTGCGGCAAGTCCAGCGGGCCGAACTCGCGCATCAGGTTGTCGCGGATGCTGTCGGGCAGGGTCAGGGCGTTGAAGAAGGTGCCGTGGTTGAACCAGATGCGCTCGCCAGTCTGCGGGTGGCGGACGATGGCCGGGCCGCGCTGGCGGGTGCGCAGGCGGTTGCCCGGCTTCCACTCGGCCTCGACGCCGATCTGCGCGCAGTAGGCCTGCACCTCACTGCGCACCTCGCTCTGGAACACGGTCTGCCATGGCAGGCCCATGCCATCGCCGTAGTTACGCACGTAGAGGATGCCCTTGCGGGCGAATTCCTCGCGCACCTGCGGATCGACCCGGTCGAGGATCAGCCGGGTATCGCCCAAAGGCGTCTGGCCGCCGGTCTCGGAGGGGGTGTCGCAGTAGAAGTACAGGTGCAGCGGGAACACCGGCGAATAGGAGTGCTCGTTGTGCGGGAAGATGCGTTCGCCGGCCGGGTAGTCGGTGGAGCTGTAGATGTTGAACCGGCCGCTGATCTGGGTGCGCGGCGAGGCGCGGAACAGGTACTGCAAGGCGCCGCCGGAAATCGCGTCGATGCACTGGTTGAATTGATCGATCCCGGTCACGTCGAAGCCGCGGAACAGGATCGCCGCCCCCTGGTGCAACTGCTGCTGGATCAGCTCGCGGTTCTGCGCCGCCCAGGCGACCAGGTCGACCCCCGGCATGCTGGGCGTGCACAGCAACGGAAAACCCGCCTCGAACAACGGGCGGAAACTGACCAGGCTGCAAGTGTCGCTGGAAATGCGTTTGCGCGCGCCGCGCATGGGGCGCGAGGACAATGAGGTTACGGACATGACGCCTCCTGGAACTGGGCCATGGCGGCTCGTCGCGAGCCGCCGCAAAAGTCGTTGAACGATCGGGTCAGTCGACGGCGCTGGAACGGCGCCTGCGGATCGGGTGCAGCCCCTTCAGGCGCGCAGCGCGCTGACTGCCCTGGCGCTGCTCGCACTCACGCCGGGCCCGTCCGGCCTGGGCCGACAGCTCGCCCACGCAGGCAGCGCCCTCGATCAATGCCTGGAGCACCGCCCGGACCTGCTCGAACATCGTCTCCAGGGTGGCCGGGGCGAAACGCCCGGCGGGGTACTCGAAGCTCAGGTGCAAGTGCTCGTCGTCGTTGTAGAAGGTCGCCACCAGGTCCAGCTCGGCCGCCTGGCGTCCGGACGGGAAATCGCTGACCTGGAGCGCCCCCATCGACGGCAGGCGGCCCACGCCCTCCTGGTGGATCAGCTTGATCGAGAACAGCGGCGAGCGGCCGTTGCGCCGGGGCAGGCGCAAGGCTTCGACCAGGCGCTCGAACGGCAGGTCCTGGTGCTCGGAGGCCTCGATCAGCGTCTGGCTGCAGCGGGCAAGCAGCTGCTCGGCGGACATGGCAGGGGCAAGCTCCACCTGCAACACCAGCTGGTTGACGAAGAAGCCGACCATGCGCTCGAGTTCGGCCTGGTTGCGGTTGGCGATGTCGGTGCCGATGCGCAGGCGGGCCTGCCCGGTGCGCTGCTGCAACACCACGTTGAAGGCGGCCAGCAGCACGCTGAACAATGACTGCCGCCGCTGCCGTGCGAACCGGCGCAAGGCCGCACTCTGATCGGAGTCGAAGGTGAAGTGGCAGCTCGCGCCCTGCCCGGCTTCGCCAGGCTCGGCGGTCGGGTCCTGGGGCAGCTCCAGCACCTCGTGATGTTCGCCCAGGTGGGCCTGCCACCAGGCGAGCTGGCGCTGCAGCTCGCCGCCCTCCTCCAGCCACTGGCGCTGCCAGCGGGCAAAGTCGGCGTAGTGCAGGCTCAGCACGGGCAACGTCGGCGACTCACCTGCCACGAAGGCGCTGTAGAGGCCGACGAACTCATCGATCAGCACACGGAACGATCCGTCGTCGGCAACGATATGGTGCAGGGTCATGAGCAGCACGTGGTCGTGGTCGGCCAGTTGCAACAGCTGCACCCGCAGCAGCGGGCCGTTGGCGAGGTCGAACGGCTGCGCGACCTCCTCGCGGGCCAGCGACCGGGCACTGCCCTCGGCGTCGGCCAGGCCGCGCAGGTCGCGGTAGCGCATCGCCAGCGGCAGGTCGTCACGCACCCGTTGCCAGGTGCCACCGCCCGCCTCGTGATAGGTGCTGCGCAGCACCTCATGGCGCGCCAGCAAGGCCTCGAAGGTTTGCCGCAGGGCGTCGCGGTCCAGCGGGCCGCGCAGGCGCAACGCGCCGGGCATGTTGTACATCGAGCTGGCCGGTTCCAGGCTCCAGAGGAACCACAGCCGCTGCTGGGCGAACGACAACGGCTGGTCGCCCTGCCCTGCGCCGCGCACCATGGCCGGGCGGGCGACTGCTGCCTGATCGGTGCAGGCCTGCACCTGAAGGGCGAAATCGCACAGCCGCGGATGCTCGAACAGCGCCCGCAGACTCACCACCCGCGCCAGTTGCCGACGCACCTGGGAGACGATCTGGGTGGCCAGCAACGAGTGGCCGCCCAGCTCGAAGAAGTTGTCCTCGCGGCCCAGGCCCTCGACGCCCAGCACCTGTTGCCAGATCTGCCCGAGCTGCTGCTCCAGGCCTTCGCGCAGCGGCTCGCGGCCAGTGGCCACCAAGGCCTCGGGCGCGGGCAAGGCCTTGCGGTCGAGCTTGCCGTTGCGGTTGAGCGGCAGCGCCGCCAGGGCCACCACCTGGGCCGGCAGCAGGTAGTCCGGCAGGCGGGCCTTGAGCGCCTGGCGTACGGCACGGGTCAGCTCGGCACGGGTGAGCGCAGGCTCGGTCGGCACCGCGTAGCCGATCAACTGCTTGCCGGTCGGGCCTTCATGCACCAGCACCGCCGCCTCGCGCAGCATCGGCAAGGCTTGCAGGTGCGCCTCCAGCTCGCCCAGTTCCACCCGGAAGCCGCGGATCTTCACTTGATGGTCGGCCCGACCGATGTACTCGACCACACCATCGGCGCGCACCCGCGCCAGGTCGCCGCTGCGGTAAAGGCGCTGGCCTGGTGCGTCGGTGAATGGATCGGGCACGAAGCGCTCGGCGGTCAGCGCCGCACGGCCATGGTAGTCACGGGCCAGGCCCGCCGGGCCTGCGATGCACAGCTCGCCCGCCAGGCCCGTCGGCGCCAGGTTGCCGTGCCCGTCCAGGATGTGCAGCGCACGCCCCGGCAAGGCGCGGCCGATGGGGATGGCGCCGGCGCTGTCGGCCAAGGTGCACAGGTGGGTGCTCGACACCACCGTGGCCTCGGTGGGGCCATAGGTGTTGAGCAGCCGCACATGGCCCAGCCCGGCGGCGTGCCAGAGCTTCAGGCCCTCGGCGGACATCGCCTCGCCGCCCACATGCACCTGGCGCAGGCGCCCGGCCTCGCGCGGCGCGCTGGCGGCCCACTCCTGCGCCAGCAGGAACCAGTACGCCGCCGGCAGGTCGGCCAGGGTGACGCCCTGGGCGATGATCTGCTCGTACAGGGTCGTGGTGTCCCACAGCGCATCGCCCCGCAGCACCAGGCACGCACCCACGCACAGCGGCGGGTAGCACTGCTCGACGAAGCCGTCGAAGCTGAAGGTGGCGAACTGCAACACCCGATCCTCGGGCACCAGTCGCGAATAGTCGGCGGCAGTCACGCAGAACTCGCGCAGCGCCGCATGGGCAATCGACACGCCCTTGGGCTGGCCGGTGGAACCGGAGGTGTAGATCAGGTAGGCCAGGTCCTGGGCACTGGCCAGGTTGGCCGGGTTCTCGGGGCTGTAGCCATCCAGCCAGCCTTCACCCGGCTCCAGCACCAGGCAAGGCAGCCCGGCAGGCGCCTGGAGCAGGCCCGGCTGCATCAGCAACAGGCTCAGGGCACTGTCCTCGACCATGTAGGCCAGGCGCTCGGCCGGGTAGTCCGGGTCCAGTGGCACATAGGCGGCACCCGCCTTGAGCACCGCCATCAGGCTGGCGATCATCCAGGGGCCGCGACGCACCGACAGCCCCACACGCTGGCCCGGCCCCACGCCGCATTCACGCAGGCGGTGGGCCAGGCGGTTGGCTCGGGCATTGAGTTCGGCGTAGCTCCAGCGCTGTTCGCCGGCGATCAACGCCAGTGCCTGCGGGGCAAGCGCCGCCTGGCGCTCGAAACGCTGATGGACCAGCAGTGAGCTGTCCAGCGCCAGGCGGGGCTGCCCGCCCAAGGCGAGGCGTTCGGCGTGGCGCGCCGCATCGAGCAGGCCCAGGCTGGCCAGGGGCTGTCCGGGCGTGGCCATGAACTGCCCGAGCAGGTGCACCAGGCCATCGCGCAACTGCGCCACCTGGGCGCTGGCGATGCAGGCGCGGTCATGGCTGAAGGTCAGTTCCAGGCCCTGGTGCTGCTCGATGCCCAGGGTCAGCGGGTAGCTGGTCTGCTCGACGTTGCTGACCTGCGAGAAGCGCAGGCCCCCCGGAGCGCCCTGGCGCAGGGCCTCGGCCACCGGGAAGTTCTCGAACACCAGCAAGCTGTCGAACAACGCCCCCTGCTGGCCGGCCCAGCGCTGGATCTCCACCAGCGGCGTGTGCTCGTACTCGCGCAGTTGCAGGTTCAACGCCTGCATCTCGCCCAGCCAGGTGGCCACGGATTGGGTAGGCCGCGGCGCACAGATCACCGGCAGCGTGTTGATGAACAGCCCGACCTGCTGCTCGATGCCCGGCAACTGCGCCGGGCGTCCCGCCACGGTGGCGCCGAAGGCCACCGCCGGCTGGTTGCAGTAGCGTTGCAGCAGCAGCGCCCAGGCCGCCTGGAACACCACGCTGACGGTCACCTGATGGGCCTGGGCGAACGCCGCCAGGCGCTGGCTGAACGCCTCGTCCAGGCCGTGGCGCAGCTCGCCGGAACCGGCCTCGCCCGCCTCCCGGGGCAGCGCTTCGGCCAGCAAGGTCGGCGCTTCGAGCGCCCGGAGCTGGCCACGCCAGAAAGCCTCGTCCAGCGCCGGGTCGCGTTGCTGCAGCCAGGCCAGGTAATTGGCGTACCTGCCCGCGCCCGCAGGCGGCTGGCCACCGGCATAGCGCTGCAACACCTCGCCCAGCAGCTGGGCATTGCTCCAGCCGTCCATGAGGATGTGGTGGCTGGTGTAGATCAGCTGGTAACTGTCGTTGCCCAAGTGGACCAGCACCAGGCGCAGCAAGGGGGCACGATCCAGGGCGAAGGCGCGGGTGCGCTCCTGCCGGGCGATGTGCCCAAGATCCGCGTCTTCGCCCGGCAACACCTGCAACGGCAACACCACCTCGCGGGCAATCGACTGCACCGGCTGCGCCAGCCCGTCCCAGTGGTACCGGCTGCGCAGCACGTCATGACGGGCGAGCGCGGCCTGCCAGCTGGCGGCGAAGCACGCCACGTCCAGGCCGTCGATACGCACCTGCAACTGGTTGATGTAGGCACCGCCCTGGGGCGCGTAGAGGCTGTGGAACAACATGCCCTGCTGCAAGGGCGAGAGCGGCAGCACATCATCGATCTTGGCCCAGTCCAGGGCCAGGCCATCGAGCTGCGCCTGGCTCAGGCGCACCAGGGGGAAGTCCGAGGGGGTCACGCCAAGGGTGCCGGGGGCCAGGCAATGGTCGAGCAAGGCGTCCAGGGCCTGGCCATAGCCCTCGGCCAGGCGCTCGACAGTGGCGGCATCGAAGCTCTCGCGGCAGTAGCGCCATACCAGCACCAGCTGGCCTTGGTACACCTGCCCTTCCAGGCCCAGGGCACTGGCCAGGGGCGCCAGCGGGTCCTGGGCCTGGCCGCTGCCTTCGCTGGCCGGGGCGAACAAAGCATCGTCGCCGAACGGCTGGTCGAGCTGGCCCAGGTAGTTGAACAGGATGCCCGCCTGCGCCTGGGCGGCCAGTTGCGCACCGGCCTCGGCGTCCAGGTAACGCAGCACGCCATAGCCGACGCCTTTGTCCGGCACCGCACACAGCTGCTCCTTGACCGCCTTGATCGCCTCGCCCGGCGAGGCTTCGGCGCTCAGGCGCACCGGGAACAGGCTGGTGAACCAGCCCACGGTGCGGCTCAGATCGATGTCGTCGAACAGCGCCTCGCGACCATGAGCTTCGAGCAGTACCAGGCAGTCCGTCTGCCCGCTCCAGTCACTCATGGACCGGGCCAAGGCGGTCAGCAGCAGGTCGTTGACCTGGGTGCGGTAGGCCTGGCCTGCGCCCTGCAACAACTGGCGGGTGCGCTCGAAGTCCAGGCGCCAGGTGAGCACGCCAGCGCTGGCATTGACCTTGCGCCCGTGCGGGTGGTCCTGCGGCAGTTGCGCTGTGGCGCGCTGCGCCAGCCAGAACGGCAACTGGCGGCGGGCCCGGGGCAAATAGTCGCCCAGGCGCGCGGCCCAGTGCTGGTAGCCGCTGGTCTTGGCGGGCAATGGCTGCTGGCGGTAGGCCTGTTGCAGGTCTTCCAGCAGCACGCGCCAGGACACGCCATCCACCACCAGGTGATGGACCACCAGCAACAGTCGCTGGCTGCCATCGGCCATCTGCACCAGCAGCGCACGCAACAACGGGCCTTCGGCCAGGTCCAGGCTGGCCTGGGCCTGGTCGCACAGAGCGCGCAAGGCCTGGGCCGACGCAGCCTGACGATGCCACAGCTGCACAGGCGCCTCCTCGGCGTGGGTTTGCTGCCAGCCGGTCAGTGTTTGGTGATAGCGCAGTCGCAAGGCGTCGTGCTGCTGAACCAGGCGCACCAGGGCCGCCTCCAGGCGCTCGGGCTGCAGCGGCTCGCGCGGGGTCAGCAGCAGGCTTTGGTTCCAATGCTCGCGCGTCGGAATCGCCTGCTCGAAGAACCAATGCTGGATGGGCGTCAACGCCACCTCGCCCTGCAGCGGGCCTTGCTCGATGTGCAACGACGGCGCCTGCTCCACGGCCTCGGCCAGGTCGCGCAGGGTCTGGTGCTTGAACACCTCGGCGGGGTTCAGGCGCAGGCCGGCCTGACGGGCGCGGCTGACCACCTGGATGGCGATGATCGAATCGCCCCCCAGGGCGAAGAAGTTGTCGTCCAGGCCGACTTGCTCGACACCCAGCAACTGCTGCCAGATTTGCGCCAAGGCACGCTGGCGTTCGCTGTGCGGCGCCGCGTGCTGCTGGCGCACCGTGCCGGCCCGCGGCAAGGCCTGGCGGTCGAGCTTGCCGTTGGCGGTGACCGGCAGGCGATGCAGGTGCATGAAGCACTCCGGCACCATGAACAGCGGCAGGCTCAGCTGCAGGTGGGCGCGCAGTTGCGCCTGGAGCGCCGCGCTGTCTGCCACGGGCGCCGCCAGCACCAGGTAGGCGACCAGCAGCTTGTTGTCCTGGGCCAGCACCACGGCCTCCTTGATGGCCGGGTGCGCCATGAGCCCCGCCTCGATCTCGCCCAGCTCGATGCGCAGGCCGCGGATCTTCACCTGGTGGTCCAGGCGCCCCAGGTAGTCGATCACGCCGTCCTCGCGGTAGCGCGCCAGGTCGCCGGTGCGGTACAGCCGCTCGCCGGAGCCGAACGGGTCGGCCACGAAGCGTTCGGCCGTCAGCGACGGGCGCCGGTGATAACCGCGCGCCAGGCCCACGCCGCCCAGGTACAGCTCACCGGCAGCGCCGGTCGGTACCGGGTTGAGTTCGGCATCGAGAATGTGGGTACGCAGGTTGGCGATGGGCTGGCCGATCGGCACGCTGTGCCGGCCATCCTCGACGCAGGCCCAGTGGGTCACGTCGATGGCCGCCTCGGTGGGGCCGTAGAGGTTGTACAGGCCCGCCCAGGGCAGGCGGGCGAACACCTGGGCCTGGGCCTCGGCGGGCAGCGCCTCGCCACTGCACAGGATACGCCGCAGGCTGGTGCACGCCTGGACACCCGGCTCGTGGATGAAGGCCTGGAGCATCGAGGGCACGAAATGCAAGGTGCTGATGCCCTGCCCGGTGATGGCCTGGATCAGCTGCGCCGGGTCGCGGTGCGCGCCGGGCCGGGCCACCACCAGACGCGCGCCGACCATCAGCGGCCAGAAGAACTCCCATACCGACACGTCGAAGCTGAACGGCGTCTTCTGCAGCACGCTGTCCTGTGCCTGCAGCCCATAGGCCTGCTGCATCCAGGCCAGACGGTTGAACAGCGCCTGATGGCTGTTGCCGGCCCCTTTCGGGCGACCGGTGGAGCCGGAGGTGTAGATCACGTAGGCCAGGTTGTGGCCGCTCACCCGGCACGCCGGGTCGCTGTGCCGATACCCGGCGCAGTCGGCCCCGGCAGTGTCCAGGCACAGGGTGCGCACCCCGGCGCTCACCGGCAGGCGCGGCAGCAGCGCCGCCTGGGTCAAGAGCAGGCCCACGCCGCTGTCATCACACATGTAGGCCAGGCGCTCGGCCGGGTAGTCCGGGTCCAGCGGCACGTAGGCGCCACCGGCCTTGAGGATCGCCAGCAGGCCGACGACCATCTCCAGCGAGCGCTCCACGGCGATGCCCACCAGCACCTCGGGGCCGACACCGTCCTCGATCAGGCGATGGGCCAGGCGATTGGCCCGGGCGTTGAGCTCGGCATAGCTCAGCTGTGCCTCGCCGAACACCAGGGCCGGCGCGTCCGGCGTGCGCCGGACCTGGGCCTCGATCAGGCGCTGCACGCAGGGGCCGCCCTCGTAGGCCTGGGCCGTGGCGTTCCATTCGCGCAGCATGCGCTCGCGTTCGGCCGCGCCCAGCAACGGCAAGTCGCCCAGACGCGCATCGGGCGTCTCGACGATGCCGTGCAGCAGGGTCAGCCAGTGCTCGCGCAGGCGCTCGATACTGGCCTGCTCGAACAGGTCGCAGGCGTAGGTCAACGCCGCATGCAGGGTGCCGGACCGCTCCAGGGTGTCCAGGGCCAGGTCGAACTGGGTGGTGCGCCCGCCCAGTTCCAGACGCGAGGCCTTGAGCCCATCGGCGATGTGCAGTTGTTCAAGGTCGGCGACGTGCGGCTGATGGTTGTAGAGCACCTGGAACAGCGGCGAGTGGGCAGTATCACGCGAAGGCTGCAAGGCATTGACCAGTCGCTCGAACGGCAACTCCTGGTGTGCCTGGGCGCCCAGCACGGCTGCGCGGACTTCGGCCAGCAGTGCGCTGAACGGCTGATCGCCACGGGGCTGGGCACGCAGCACCTGGGTATTGACGAACAACCCGATCAGACCCTCGGTCTCGGCCTTGCCGCGCCCTGCGACCGGCACGCCGACGCGGATGTCCTGTTGGCCGGTGTAGCGGTGCAGCAGGGCCTGGAACGAGGCCAACAGCACCATGAACAAGGTCACGCCCTGCTGCCGGGCCAACGCCCGCAGCCCGGCGGCCAGGGCCGGGTCGATGGCGAACTCCAGGCGCACGCCACGGTAGCTCGGCGCCACGGGCCGGGCAAAGTCGGTCGACAGCGCCAGCACCGGCTGCTCCTCACCCAGCTGGGCGGTCCAGTAATCGAGCTGGCGCTGCAACTCGCCCGCCTCCAGCCAGCAGCGCTGCCACAGGGCGTAGTCGGCGTACTGGATCGGCAGCGCCGGCAAGCACGGCGCCTGACCGGCCACGCATTGGGCATAGAGACGGCTGAACTCCTCGATCAACACGTTCATCGACCAGCCGTCGGCGACGATGTGGTGCAGGGTGAGCAGCAGCACGTGCTCGTCCTCGGCCATGCGCACCAGGCACACCCGCAGCAGCGGCCCGGCCTGCAGGTCGAACGGCAGGCCCGCCTGCTCCCGGGCGCAGGCCTGCAGCGACTGCTCGCGGTCGGCCTGGCCCGAAAAGTCATGGTGCTCCAGCGCCACGGGGCCCGGCGCCTGCACGCACGGGTACCAGATGCCCTCCTCCAGGCGGAACAGCGTGCGCAGCGGCTCGTGGCGCGCCACCAACGCCTCGAAGACCGTGGTCAACGCCTCCAGGTCCAACGCCCCTTGCAGACGCACCGCGCCCGGCAGGTTGTAGGCCGCGCCCTGGGGGTCGAGCAGCCACAGCAGGCCCATGCGCTGTTGGGCATAGGACGGCAGCGCGTTGGCAATGCCTTCGACCCGGGCAGGGATGGGCAGCAACGAGAACTCGACGCCTTCGCGGGCCAGGGCCTGGAGAAACAAACGGCGCTTGTCCAGCGGCAGGGCGATAAAGCGGCGGGCAAGCTTCTCGGCGTCTTCGGGTTTCATGCGGGGCGTCTTCCTAAAGGTTCATTCGTAGTGCCGGGGCACTCGCATGCAGTTAGGAACGAAACTCAATTCGGTGGATTTAGGGGCGGTGCAAGGCCGTGCTCCAGAGGCTTTGAAATATTTATTTGCATTTCGCTTTGCAGGTTTTTGCCGCTCATTCGTCCTATAGGAAACGCATGCGATTCAGTCGCCATTGGGCCGCCTGGCGGCCCTTCGCGGGCAAGCCCGCTCCCACAGGGTTCTGTGCGGGCCTTGGACTGCCCTCAAGGGTTGGATCAGTGTCCAGTTTCTTGGGGCACTCCAGCCTTGTGGGAGCGGGCTTGCCCGCGAAGGGCTGCACAGCAGCCCCCGACCGATCGCATCGCGCCTTATTGCCCAACAAGACCGGTACTCATGTCGAAAAAGTCCCGCTCCAAAACCTGGTTCCTGGTGCACAGCTGGCTGGCGCTGCCCATCTGGTTCTTCGTGCTGATCGTCTGCGTGACCGGCACCCTGGCGGTGCTCAGCCAGGAGATCGTCTGGCTGGCCAACCCGGACGTGCGCGCCGGCAAGCCCCACGACGGCGCCCGGCCGCTCAGCTACCAGCAGGTGCTCGACGCCATCCACAAGACCGACCCGGGCATCGCGGTGAACTACATCAGCAAGCCGGGCGAGGCGCACTTTGCCCTCACCGCCAGCGTCACCTACCCCGACGGCACCTCGCCGATCCTGTACGTGAACCCCTACACCGGGGCCATCCAGGGCAAGAGCCCGACCTTCGACTTCGAAGCCTTCACCCGCGCCCTGCACGGCTGGTGGCTGGTGCCCTTCACCCACGGCTACAGCTGGGGCTGGTACCTGGTGTCACTGCTGGGCCTGCCGATGCTGGCTTCGCTGGTCACGGGCCTGGTGGTGTACAAGCGCTTCTGGAAGGGCTTTTTCAAGCTGCCGCGCCTGGGCCATGGCTCGCGGATCTTCTGGGGCGACCTGCATCGCCTGAGCGGGGTCTGGTCGATCTGGTTCATCGCCACCATCTCCATCACCGGCACCTGGTTCCTGATCCAGGCGATCCTGGCCGACAACCACGTGACCCTTTCCAGCGAACCGATGGTGCCGGCCATCGCCCGCGAAGACGTGCCGCGCACCGCCGATGGCCAGGCGCCCGCGCCGATCAGCCTGGACGAGGCCGAACGCGCCGCCACCAGCCGCTTCCCCGGCTTCGAGGTGACCTTCATCACCCTGCCGGACAATGCCTACAGCCACTACTACATGGGCGGGCGCGGCGGCTACCCGCTGATGTTCGAGACGGTCAACGTCAACCCGTACAACAGCAAGGTCGAGGCCTCGTTCATGGTCGCGGACCGCTCGGCCCTGGAGTTTGTCACCGAGTCCATGCGCCCGCTGCACACCGGTGACTTCGGCGGCATCTGGGTCAAGCTGATCTGGGCCTTCTTCGGCCTGGTCCTGACCCTGATGGTGCTCAGCGGCCTGCTGATCTGGACCAAGCGCACCGCCCAGGCCACCGCCGCCGCGCTCAAGCGCCAACCCCGGACACGCGCCGCAACCCCTTCGCAGGTCAGCCTATGAGCAAGCACACCCTGCCCCAGTCGCCGGTCAGACGTTTCTGGCTGAAGTGGCGATTCCACCTGAACATCCTGCTGGTGCTGATCCCCCTCGGGCTCATGCCCAAGTACCTGCACGAAGCCTCGATGAACCGGGGCGAAATCGGCCTGGGCGAACGTGAACTGGGTGAACTGAAGGCCGGCCCGTGGAGCGTTCGCATCGCCGAGCGCTTCGACGAGGCGCCGCGCTCGGACGGGCCGGCCGGTTACTTCAAGCAGTTCGAGATCGCCCTGTGCGAGCAGTGCACCGACGTCAAGGCGGTGTACCTGCGCGTGGGCAAGCCGCGCAGCCTGCGCGCAGCCGGTGCGCTGTTTTCCGGCACGCCCTACCGCATGACCGGCGAGGTCCATGTGCCGCAAAAGGCCCGGCCTGACGCCGATCTCTGGCTCACCTTCGAAGGCTGGGACGGGCAGACGCACCAGGCCTCGATCCCCCTGGCCAAGGCATCGCCGGCCACCGTGGCCTGGCTCGAGCAACAAGGAGGCAAACAATGAAACACTGGATGGGCGCCCTCGCCCTGCCCCTGCTGCTGGGCGCCGCGCTGCCTGCTCAGGCTCACAACCCGATGTGCCAGTGCAGCGCATCGGGCACCGACCGGATCACCTGCAAGGGCGGCTTCTCCGACGGCGGCGGCGCACCGAGGGTGACCCTGGACGTGATCGGCTACGACGAGCGGGTGCTGCTGGCCGGCAAGCTCGGCGAAGACTCCACCCTGACCTTCAAGCGCCCCGAGGAGGCGTTCTACGTGCTGTTCGACGCAGGCCCCGGCCAGGTGGTCGAGATCGACCATGCCGACATAGGCGCACCCTGAGCCGGGCGGTGGGAGATTCTATGGTTGCAAGCAAGGTTTCTTGCCTCCTCTGCTGACGTATTCGCCCAGGCCCTTCACCCGCTCAAGGGCAACGACGCCTCTGTGGGAGATTCTATGGTTGCAGGCAAGGTTTCTTGCCTCCTCTGCTGATGTATTCGCCCTGGCCCTTCACCCGCTCAAGGGCAACGACGCCTCTGTGGGAGCCCCACATCGGCATCCCCGCGAGTTCAGAAGACCTGTATCACACCGTCACCTCATCCTCGACACTGCGGTGCCGATAGTCCTGGTACAGCCAGCGGATGAACCCATAGGCCATCACCAGCAGCAGGAAGAAGAATGGAATGGACGTGAGGAGGTCGGACATGGCGTTGTTCCCGCTGCCCGGTCAGGCCCCAGGTACGGGGCTGTCAGGCAATCATCAGGTTGGCTTTGTTGTCTCGCCCCTGACTCTAGAGAAGCCGATACTTCGGAAAAATAGCCAGTTCAAGAAGTTGACTTCGGCAATTCCCGAAGCAAGCCGGGCCTGGCAGGCCGACCTTACGTACCGGCGCACTCCCGGCTTCACGAACGCTCCAACGGCCCGGGCAGGCCAGCCGAATACGGCAGCGCCTGCGACCGCGCCACATGTGCAATCGCCTCACTCGGCGGGATCGACCTCCACCGCCTGCCAGCTGTCGTCCGGGTCGAAACGTGTCATCGCCTTGGCCAGTTTCTCGCCATCGGGACCCAGGTCCTTGTCGAACACCTGGCCGTCATGGCTGATCATGAAGCTCATCACGCCCGTCTGGTTGTACTTCGCAGGCCACGCGATCAGGGCGAACCCTCGGCTCATCTGGTTGCCGATCAGGTAGCTGTAGGCCCCCCCGGGCGCCGAGGGGCCCTGGGCATCGAGGATGCGAAAGCGATAGCCATACCAGTCATCCCCGACCACATCCTGGCCGAACAGAGGGCCCAACGGGCTGATCTGGCCGTCGCCTTGATCCGCCCAGTAGAGGCCATCGTGCTTGCCGGGGCTGCTGAAGATCTTCTGCGCATACTCGAGCGCGCCATTGCCGTTGCGGTCCTGGGAGGCGTATTCCATCTGCGCATCGTGATACGCCAGCACCGACTGCAGGGCCGCCAGCTCGTTGCGGCCGATGCGCCGGGCGCGGATCTCGGCGCTGCCGGCCTTCAGGTCGAAGTGCCAGCCGCCGGTGCCTTTGACCAGCGGGATCGGCAATGTCCAATGATCCGGGCCCACGGCCAGTATCGCCTTGCGCTCGCCGTCGGCCTCGATGCTGTGCTGCTCGCGGTACTGCTGCAGGAATGCATCCACATCGCTGCGCTGCACGCCGCCACGGGGGATGTAGGTACGCCAGTCATCGCCGAGCAACTGTGCCAGACGCGACTCGTCAGGGTGCTGCGCACCCAACGCCTGGACGAAGGCGTCTACAGCCTTCTCCGGCGTCGGAAACACCTGCTGGGCGGCAACCATGCTTGACCAGACCAACCCTGTGGCCAGCCCGGCCCGGGCAAGCAGGCCGGTGAGTATCCTGGAGTTCATCGCCGTCCTCCTCCCCTGCGCGCGGGTGCGCTGGCCGGCCTGGAGACCGGGCGCCCCGCCGCCCGTACGGAACTGGGCCGCTGGGCGAACGACTGGCTGGTACGTCCTCGGTTGGCCTGCACGTTGGCCCGCGATGGTGAGCGTACGCCGTCGAAGGCGTTGCTGCGGGCCCTGCCTGCCGAGGCTGCCGGGCGTTTCTGCGCCGCCTGGCGAACCTGGCCGTCCCCTTGTCGGCGGTCCGCCACGCGCGGTGCATTTCCCGCCCCCTGCAGGCGATTGCCGGCCTGGGCTTCACGCACCCGCTCGCGGGCCTCGCGGTTGGTGGTGGCCGGGCGTTCGATTCCGTGCCTGTCCATCGAGGCCCGGGCCTTTTCACGGGCCTGGGCGCGCGCGGCATCATCGCCCCGATACGCCACGCGCTGCCGGGCCCCGTCCAGTTGCCGGCCGTATTGCTCACGGCTCCTGGCGTCGCGATACGGCACGCCGTCCCGGTGCACGGTGTTGTGCCGCCATTTGTTCTGGCTGTTGTCGATGCGGTTGTCGATATTGTTGATGTTGTTGTAGCGATCGACGTCGATATCGATGTCGTGGTCGTCCCAGTCGCAATCGCCCCACAGCGAATTGACGATCGCCACGCCCGCGCCGAACGCCAGCCCGGCCACCAGGGCCGAGCCTGCGTAGTAGGCAGGCGACGGTGGGTAATACACCGGCGGGGACGCAGGATACTGCCAGGTGCCGTAGGCCGTGTTGGGGTTGTAGCTGGGCACGTAGACCACCTGTGGGTCGGCAGGCTCGATGATGATGGTGCTGCTGGCCGGTGGGCTCTGGCTCGCGCCGCCCCCGGAGGCCGACGCGGGCGCCGGCGCGGCCTGCACGGTCACGTTCTGGTACTGGTTGCTTTGCAGGTTGCCGGCCGCCTGTGCTTGATGGCGCAGGCGCTGCACGCCGTTCATGACATCGTCAGGCTGGGCCAGGAAGGCATCGCCCAGCCGTTGCACCCAGACCGGGTCCTGCCCCAGTGTCACCAGCACCTGGGGAAAGGCCACCAGCGCCTGTACGCTGGGATCCCAGGTCTGCCCGGCCACTTGCTTGACCGCTTCGTCGCCCTTGAGCGTGCTGTTGGCCTTGGACCAGGCCACGGCCTCGGCGACCTCGCCAGGATAGGTGGTTGCCATCAGCACCTGCGCCAGCAGCGCATCGGGGTAAAGCGCGATGGGTGCCAGCATCTGGTCCAGTTGCTCTTGGGTGAACACCACCTCCTTCGCCGCGGCCCCAGCCGCGCTGGCCGCAGGCTCCGAGGCCGGAGCAGGCGCGGCCGGCGTTGTCTGCGCAAGGCCAACCGTGCCGTTCAGGCACAGCACCGCCGTCACGACGCCTAACAATGGAATGCGCATCGCACCTCCCACAAAGGACACAGCATGAAATGAATGTGCGTTAAGGGTAGCGCCGCACTTGTGATTTACCACATCGCACACGCCGGCTGTCGATCCATACCAACATGGCGCTGGCGTACAGCGAAACGGCCAGGAACAACGTCATGCGCACCGCGAAGGCGCGGTACACGTCCTGCCCCGCCACGCTGTCCTGCACCGACTGCCCCAGCAGGATCAGCATGGTCGTCAGGCAACTGACCCAGAACGCCGGGCCATGGCGGCTGGTGAACACCGCATAGAGCCGCCGCGCCTGCCAAAGGACAAACAACAACCCCCACAGGAAGAACATCCACAGGTGTACGAACAGGCTGAGCGCGCCCCACAGCAAGATCGCCAGCACCCCGGCCAGCAAGGTCGAGCCGATCAGCTCCCGGGCAGCCTGGCGGGCATCGGTCTGATCGGCCTGCTGGCCGAGGCTGACCGCCTTCATGATCAGCGGCATGAAGCGGTCCGGTGCGATCAGCGCCAGCAGAAATGCCGGCATGACGATCAGCGTCGCCCGCAGGGCGATCCAGCTCACATCCTCGGCGCTGGCCGGCGGTGCGGCCTGGGCACCCGCTGCACCGACAGGTTCGGGAAACAGCACATGGGCCACGGCGCAACCGACAACCGCCAGCAGCATGCCCTTGGCCAGGGCTTCGACCACCGACAG
>Ga0153917_1000240_pt1 | contig 45536 bp, 43 predicted proteins | sample TSFL001MetaG_FD_104695 | JGI IMG/M metagenome (GOLD analysis project Ga0153917, IMG submission 104695) | Attine ant fungus gardens microbial communities from Florida, USA - TSFL001 MetaG | ecosystem: Host-associated > Fungi > Mycelium > Unclassified | place: USA: Florida, Paynes Creek Historic...
CGTCGCACGACGTGGCCAGCAGCAGATACCCATTGACCTGGTCGTCGCCCCTGAGCGCGGCGCCTTGTCCGGTACGCGCCAGTGCCCAGAACTTGCGACCCCCTTTGAGCACGCCAGCAGTTTCAAGCTCGTATCCGGATACTTCGGTGAGGTCGCGGTAGAACTCCAAAACTTCCCGAGGCTGCACGGTGTGGTAACGCTGGGATACCACTGATAGTGGAGCTTTGGTGTCTGAGCGGTAGAGCACCTTTTGTTCAGGGAAGGAGTGGATCGCGCCAAGGTGGCCGATGGCATCCGACTTGAAGTGCACGGGGCTTTCCAGGATCTGCCAATCCATGCCCGCTTCGCGTTGCCAGACTTCGATGGGCTGTTTCTGAGTGAGCTGATTGCCCAGACCGTGCCATGGAGTGGCGCCGGCGTAGGCCATGGTTTCGACGAGATGTGCCATGTGAGTGATTCCTTTGGGTGCAAGACGGCATAAAACGCTGCGCGAGAGGTGCCGGATCAGGTCGGCAGGTTGAAGCGATGACCGCAGAGCAGGCAGAGGTTGTGAGCCAGAACGTGGCGGTCGAGCGACTCGCCGAGCTGCGCACCGAGCGCGCAGCCGCCGACCCCGCCGGCCAGACCGCCGAGGATGGCGCCCGACACGGAACCGAGAGTGATACCGAAGGGGCCGGCGAACGCGCCGATAGCTGCACCCGCCTGGCCAGCAGCCAGGGCAGCGCTGACGCCACGTGCAACACCGCCCACGGTTCCGATGGCGGCGCTGACTTTCATGGCGTGATGGAAGGATGCGACTTTGGGGGAGTGACAGCGAGGACACTGCAATGACATGGGGCGAACCTCCTTGATGGGTTTGTCATGACAGTTATGTGTGGTTGGAAAAATAACGAATGGAATTTTCATACAGGGCAGGCATCGCTGCTTTTGCTACAGCGGTAGCAGCTTTAGCAAGTAGCGGGGGCCTACTGCCTGAAAAATTGTCGTGCGCTTTACCTCAAAAGCCTAAGGCATGTCAAGGAGGCCACTGAAAATAATTTATGTTTAGTGGTTGGGCTGTTTCGGCTTCGTCCGCTAGATACCGTTGGGTATCAAACGGAGGGTTTTATGCAAGCAGATAGTTTCGATGATGAATTGCGTGTAATTCGGATTGGCAGGCTTCAGGCTATGCTGGGGCTAAGTCGTTCGACGATATATGAGCGCACAAAGCCAGGGTCAAAATGGTTTGATCCGGACTTTCCTAAACCGTTCAAGATCGGAAGCTACGCAATCGGATGGGATCTACGGGAGGTAAGAGCATTTGTTGAGCTGAAAAAACAGGTAGGAAGATGATGCATAGTGAGAAATCAGCGCGGCAGCCATCATGGGGTAGGGGAGGATTTAAGCCAAAAGAGGCATCGAATAAACATAATGTACTGGATCCTATCCCAAACTTACCGTTCGAAATTTTTACTGAGGCGGTTGATGAGGTTCAGAGAAACATAAAGTCTCCAAGGGAGCTTGCTGTTTGCTCTGCGCTGGCTATGATGTCGCTGGCTGCTCAGGGGCTATATGACGTTAAGTCTCCTCTCGGTAATGTATTCCCGCTGTCGCTGGCTATTATGGCGATTTCCGGCTCAGGGGATGGAAAGACTCCTACGTTTCGTGCGTTGTCATCACGTGTCTATAAATATCAGGAGGTGATCCTGCTAGAGCGTGATCTTGAACTTGGTAGATATAAGGCTGCTCATGGTATCTGGCTTGAAACTTTAAAGGCACATAAATCTACCCTGAGGAAGTTTGTGCGACGAGGTGAAGATGCGGAAGAAATTGCCAGGTTGATATGTGAGCATCAGGAAAAAGAACCAAAGCCGCCATTGAATTTATTGTTTATTAATGATGATGTGACGGTTCAGGCTCTGTTTCAATCCATGAGTGGAGGGTTGTCGTCGGCAGGGTGGATGTCCAGTGAAGCCTCAGGAATTCTGAAAGGAGGTGCGTTTCAACATATAGATAAAGTTAATTCAGTCTGGAGCGGAGACGGTGTGCGGGTGGGGCGCGTTTCAAGCGATTCCTATTGGGTGTCTGATGCAAGGCTTGCTCTTTGCCTGATGGTGCAGCCTAGTGTTTTTGAATCTTTTTGCGAATTGAAAGGTGATGTTGCTAGAGGTACTGGATTAATTGCGCGTTTTTTGTTTTGCCGGCCTAGGTCAACTCAAGGCTCCAGAATTGATGATGGGGGCGAACAAGGATGGCAAGCCTGTGAAAGATTTGGGGATAGAGCTGTTGCTCTCCTGAAAGAGTATGTTGACAATTGTCGTGTTGGTAGGAGTGTCCGTAAGGTCATTCGACTGTCTGAACGCGCAAGTATGCTTTGGGTTGATGTGCGAAATCAAATAGAGAGAGAAATTTCAGAAGATGGAATTTATGGCTGGGCACCAGATCATGCTTCGAAGCTTGCTGAAAATATGCTCAGGTTAGCTGCTGTATTTCACGTGTTTGAAGGGCGCGATGGAGATGTTTCTGAGACGACGATGCGAGCGTCGATTGAGCTTGGCTATTGGTTTTCGCGTCAGTTTGATAAGGTATTCAGCCCTGATACCATGCTAGAAAATGATGCAAGCGAGCTTCATGCCTGGATTAGGTCGTATTATGATAAAAATGGTGAAAAACGAATTGATAAAACTTATATCAGGCGCTATGCCCCTAATCGGCTTAGAGATTCAGATAGGCTGGAGATGCTATACGAGAAGCTTGCCGGCGATGGATTGATTCGCCTTGTGCTGGAAGGTAAGAAAGGGGTTGTAATTCTTAGGTGAGACAGGTGGGGTTATGGGGGCATATGATTCTGTTGAGAAAGTAAAGTCGCTTTCATTTGAGAGTAGTCTGCAGAGGTTGCGTGCTAGCCTACGATACATTTTTTCAAGGCGGTGGCCTAAAGAGATGTTTGCCGATTTCTTAAAAAGGGTATCAATCTTTCTGGAGGAGGATAAGAGGGTCTCTGAGAAAAATATTATTTGGTGCTGGCTAAGGGAAGATGCACGTGGGGTTGTTGAGTTGAAGGAGAGATTTTTCTATGCTTCGCTTTATTACTTGGCTGCAGTGCGTGAATATGATGCGGGGCGTGAAGATGCAGCCGCGTCTCTGGCAGCGAGGTCTGCGCTTGAAGTCGGTCGATTTGATGGCTGGCAGGAGTTTATGGCCGTAGTAAATATCTCTTATGACGGTCGACTTAAAGGCGCGCAGGCGGGAAAAATCATCAGGGAAGCTCTATCCGAGAAACTTCTTGAGTTGGTCAAGGTTGGGCCGGTTAATCCAGAGTCTGGATGGTCTTGCCATGAGGACGTTGTCAAGGATTTTCAGTTGGAGCTTGAGAGGTTTCTCGATGCGTCATTTAACTCCTTCTCAATCAATATCGATGACTTTATTGTTCGGTCGCTAAAGAATAAAGGCGAATTAAGAGATATTTACTTTAGCTTTAAACGTAAATAATTGAGCTGTTTTTAGTTCTTGGTGTAGTGGCTTGCACAGCCTCGTGAGCGGCGGTCTGCCTTCCATTATGTGGGCCTGGTCGGTGCGAGACCTGCTAACTGAGTCGTGCGATGTTGTCGTCGATGCGCGCCTGAATCGTGCGCAACGTGTCTCTGGTGACGCTACGAGGGAATTGGCGCTTGGCGCTGGCGGTAAAACTGCTGGCTACGTGGCAAATCCGCTCAATGATGTCGGCGACGTCCTTGGCCGAGAGATCTGCCTCCTCCACCACGAGCTTAAGCAGATGTGCGCGTTATGCGTAACGCCTCAGAGTCCTAGTTACCCTGCGGCGAGCGCGACCTAGCGAGCTTGCAAAGCTTTAGGGGAAGGATCCTAATTTGCGAGCGCGCTGCCTTTTTGCCATCATCAGTCATCTGCTGTGCCAATTTGGCCCTGGCCGCCAAGATCCGAGCAGAGCATGACTAGAGGCCTGCTAGAAATGAGCAATGCTGCGATTCAACTAGGAATGGCTACGCTGCCAAATGCTGCGAGGCTAGTTGCATTCTACCTAAGTCGTGATCGCGCGCTCGGGCTGTTGAGTCCCCAACACCTACCTATGCATGTCATGGCGGTGCTTCAGGGCCACGACATTGCGATGTCGGCAGCAATCCTTTCGAATGCCGTCGGCTCATACCTGCTGCAAACAATCGCTACTGGTAAGATAAAGACACTGCCGCAATTGGCCTTCGAAGGCGAACTGATGGCGGGCACCCCGTTCATCTATAACGGCCATTTCACCGGCAAGGGCTTCGGGGCTGCCAACAAGACCACTGCTTTGAGTCTCACAGAGAAGCTCGACGAGCCGCTTGCCGGCAAGAAACTCCTCATCGAGTTTTCTAAGAGCGGACTGGTGAATGACACCGCGTACATCCGCATGTCTGGCTCGACGCGCCTGTTCGCGTTCGGCTACATCTCGGAGATCGACGACACCACCGTTCGCGCTGTGCCTTACATCTTGGGGGACCTGGTTGCAGACAACCACATGATAGCCTCACCGTTCGCGTCGACACTCGAATTGCGCCCCGAGGAAATCAAGCAGTTCGACGGAATGGACGAGACTTGGTTTCCTTCCAAAGCCGAGTTCCAGCGCATGACCATGGTCCCGGAACTGGTCATCAAAGAACTGATCTGTCGCCTGCTTGGTGAATACTCAGTGCCCAGCGATTGGGGGGGAGAGGAGTGCGATGTGCTGTCGGCCAATTTGGTTGTTGATGGCCACCGTCACACAGGGGCGTTCTTGCTCAAGGGGCCAGCACGGTTTCACCCAATGAAGCCAACCGACCTTGGAAAGAATGGCGACCAGCTCTATCGCCTCTTCAACATTCCTGCCCAGATCTACGTTGTCCAGCATTGCCACAATATTGGTGCTGCTGTCCGCAAGCAGGCAGAAGCGTTTGCCCTCGCACGCAGTTTTATCGCTCCCTGCAAGATCGTTTTCATAGATGGCCTCACAACAGCGCGCTTGCTGCGGGCTCATGGGCTTTGGCCGGAGGCAACGATGACTTCGATAAAAGGCAAGATAGTATGACGGTTCGATCACCCCATCGCGACGCTCTGCGAATTCTGTTCGTCCTAAGGGCAGGAGGTAGCCCCGTCGAACCACCAACGGCAGAGCATGCGCTCATCTTCAAAGGCGAAGCACGCCTACAAGCGTTTGACTTCTGGATGCGAAATCCAGACTATCTTGCGGCTGAGTTGCTTGATTTGTTCGCAGAGGCACAGGACAAGAGCTACTACGAAGCGGCTCAGGCGATCCTAGACGACGAAGAACCTGACCTTCGTCGCGTTCCGATGGTTCGGTATTTCTTTGGCGCATACGAACGCCTGGATGATGCCTTGTCGTTACTGAGGTCCCGCGATCTCGTTCGCATCACCGGCAACAAAGGAGCAAACAACAAGGTCTTGGAGACAGACTTCATTCTTACGAAGACCGGCTATGACACCTGTTCAACAGCAGTGTCGCTAGAGCCAATCCTTCAATGGTACGCGGATAGAGCCGAGTTGGTAGCCAAGGTTGCCGGCACCATGGGGGGTACAGCTTTGAAGCAAAAACAGTATCAGCGCGCGAGCTACGCGGAAACCAAGTTGGGTGGGGTTATTCCTGCCATCACTGAAGATGTGCGAGTTCGCCTAGCGCAGCTGCAATCCGACTAATGAAAGGGAGAAAGATGGCGCAACCCAGGGCAGAATGGCTGCAAGCGATAGCCACGAGGGCGACGGTGGAAGCTTCCGCAGTTGAGCGAGTCCTTTCTGCTCACCGAATTCAACCATCACCTGTACTTGCCCAGCCTCGCAGGCTTGTTCTGCGAGATATAGAGTTTTCCGGCGAGAAGGATGGGGTCGCAAATGTTGGCGCTTTCGCATTTTCATGGAGGGCCCTCGATCACGGCCTGTGGGCCATGCTTTCTGAACACAACCTGCGGGGCAAATCCACCATCATCGAGATCGTTCGATGGATGATAAGGGGGAGACCATCAAGCAACCTTCAAGACGACGTACGGCGATGGATCCACGCCGTGCGGCTGAGTTTCCATCTCGACTCAGATGTATACGAGATCGTTGCCAAGACTCAGGGTGAACCTATTGGCAGCCTGTACCGTGTTCGTGCACCGAGTGCTACCGGAAACGAGCTAGGGAGAACTGTTCTTGCCAACTTTGCCACCGATGGCGAATTCGAAGCAGTCATGGCGGACTTCTTCATGCGCGCGTTCTCGATGGACCCGATATCGAGCTGGCGACAGGGAAAAGAGGACGGGGGGCAATCAGTCACACATAGCTGGGTAGCATTCTCAGGTGCCATGTTCATTGGCACCAACTACGAGGTACTTCTTGGCGACATGCCCGTTACCGCTGGCATCACATCGCGACTGATGCAGATGTACCTGGGTGTCCCATGGGTTTCAACACTCGCGGCTGCAAAGACCGCGTACCAGATAGTTGAGCAATCTGTTCAAGCTTCCGCGCGCAGAAATGAACAGGGACATGAGGCGGCCAAAGCGCGCGTTGCAAGCATCAGTGCTCAACTGGAAGAGAAGCGGGCAGAGCTAGCGAAGATTCCAAGCGACGAGGCCGTCCGCAACGCCATTGATGCCGATGCGACAGAACTGGCTAATGTTCGGCGCCAAGAGCGACTCATGGTCGAACATACGGATCGTGCCGTTGCAGCGCTTCGAGAGCTAACCACCGCCCACCAGGAAGATCGGCGAGACCTCCAGACGCACATGGACTCCATGTCCGCGATGGCAGTGTTTCGTCGCCTGGAGCCAAAATGTTGTCCTCGCTGCGATCATACGATTTCCAAGGCAAAGAAGGAGCTTGAGAGCTCTACACACTCATGCTCTGTTTGCGGTGAGTCGATCACGAATTCCGAAGACAGCGAGGCGATCAAGGCGGAATTGCAGGAGCGTGTTTCTGCATCCAAGGCCGCAATGGCACTCGCCTCGACTAGAAAGGAAGAGGCGGAAAGTAAATTGGCCGCCCTTCGAGGAAAAGTTGATTTCCTACAAAGTCGCCTTGAGTCAGCTGCCAAGGAGCTAGGTTCCGCCGTGCGGCGGCAAGAGGTCGCAATGGCTGTGGCGGTCTTAGAAGGTCGACTGGAAGAAGCTTCGATAAGCTCAGATGCGCAGGCTGACGACCGAAGCGACGAGCTGACAATTCTGTCTGCTGTCGTGACGGAAACGGAGGCTCGCGTTAAGGCCGTGCGGGATGGGCTGCTCAACGATGTGTCTGCACGCTTGGTCGAATACGCCAAGGCCTTCGGAATGGAGAACTTGTCGGAAGCGTCACTGAAGGGAAATGCGGCTCTGTCGTTGGTCAAAGGGGGAGTATCCACGAGCTACAGCAAAGTAACGGAAGGCGAGAAGCTGCGTCTGAAGGTGGCGGCCGTTCTTGCGATGATTGAAATTGCTGAAGAGCAGGGTATTGGACGGCACCCGGGATTGCTCATGATCGATTCGCCTGCGGCTCAAGAGGTATCTCCCGTCGATGTGGATCATCTTATCGCCGGTCTTCAGACAGTCTCCACCAAGCTCCCGCACTTTCAGGTGTTCATTGCCGGTATTTCATCCAAGGCGATAACAGATCACATCCCGAAAGCAAATCGCCGTGAGGTTTCCGGCAACGCCTTCCTTTGGTGACAAGCATGCATCCGATTGAAGCCGAGCTTATCGACCTCGTGAAGAGCGGGCGAGACTGGCAGCTGGCAGATCTTGGCGGGATCACAAAGCTCGCGCCGGCAGCACGATCAATCGGCAGTTCGCCCATGATGCCCGAGTTGCTTCATCCGCTTGTGTTGGGGTGGAGCAATGCCACGGTAGCTGATCGAGACGCACATAAGGGCGTACTGCGCGATCTACTGGAGGTCGCGACAACAGATTTCGTGCTCCTTGAAGCGGTCGATATCCTCGAACATCATCGGCCGCTGCCAGACGATGGAGATGAGTGTTGCTTCATGCTCTTCTTGGCAAAGGCAGCAACCGGTAACCATTCGCTATCTGGGCTATCGCGCGGTGCAGCACTCGATGGTGCATTCCGCTGGGCTGGCGGCAACAGACGCTGGCAGCTTCGCTTGCTGGACTTCTTTCTCGGTCTTGCGCCAAGCGACGATACTGAGTTTCTGCGACGGGCCGCGAAGATTATTGGCGTCGCCTTTTCGCACTGGCGCGACAAGGAGCTGGTCAAAGTTCTACGTAAGCTTGCTGAACTTGAAGCGGTTCGGCCGGAGGCTGCTTTCGAATTGGGAATGGCAGCACTTGCTGAAGCCATGGACAGAGCGGACAGCGATGCGGCAGCCACCGCCTTCCGTGAGGCAAGAGACTGGTTTGATGAGTCCAACGGAGCATCTGAGTACCATCCGGAAGCCAGCCTGTACCTCGATGGGCTTAACCTGCTGCTGAGCTTCCACAGCGATGCCGCAACCACATCATTCGGTACTGCGAGCGCTCGAGTTCAGCGGCATGCTTTCGAGTTGCACGCCTGGTCGGGAGGCTCCGGCCCTCCTTGGTTGGGAACAAGACAGACCGAAGCAGCGTGTTGGAGCGCGTTAGCCAGTGCCATTGCAGGACTGGAAGTATCACTGGACGAACCTAGTTGGTGGGAACCAGCAACTGTCATCGAACAGGGACTCCTGTCTGTGTACTGCGCAGGTCGGTCGATCTTACTTCGAGATCAGCACGGCGGCGTGGAAGCAATGGTCAGGCCTCGAATTCACGCAAGTGTCGCCAGGCAGGCCGGGCAGGCGCATCAAGTGCGCACGTGGCTCCAACATAATGCGACCCACGAGTGGGCTGCGGAAGCGCGAGACCTGATTGCACAAATTGATATTTGCATTGAGCAGGCAGGCAGTCCGAAAAAACCTCCTGATGCGGCGAGCGAACGGACCTCACTCGCCGCCATCATCGCAAAATCCAAAATCCCGGAAGAACAGAGAAATGTCCTCTTCGCTGTAGTCACCAATGCCGTGTCTTTGCAACTTGATAACCTGACAAGCTCCGAAGCCGATATCATCGAACGCTGCTGTAAAGAGGCTCAGCAACACAGCGACTACAGCGCGAACACGAACGGGGCACGTCTCTTCGATACGGTACTTCTCTGGTTGGTCCGTTTTGTTTTCAACCGGTTGGAATTGACTAAGGGAGACGATCGAACTGGCGCCTATCTCTTCGAGAGTGATGACGGTTCTCTGCCTCACGAGGATGAACTACAGCAGGACTTCTTCCGTTGGGTAGCCACCTATGCCGCAGGGAGCGACCTTGAACCGACAAACATTGCGAGTGGCAGAGCTGACATACGCCTGAGGTCCGGTCCAGAACGTCTCGTTGTCGAGGTGAAGCGCGAGGAAACTGACTGCTCCTTCGATGCGCTCTTCAAGTCTTACGCAGCACAAACAACGGAATACCAGAATGTCAGCATCCGCCTGGGCGTACTATTGGTGCTCGACCTGGCGACACCCTGCCGTGAAGGTGCCCCACATCTAACGAGCCTGTTTGAAATGCGGCAGGTCCGCCGCTACGGTGAATCCCAGCCAAGGCTGATCTTGATCGTCAAAGTACCTGGCCGGCGAAAGAGGCCGAGCGATCTAACGAAGCTTGCAAAAACCAAAAGAGAATGAGCATGAAAAGTAATTTTTTCTTAATAATTGGTCTGTTTTCGTTTTCGGCGTTGGGCGCAGAAAATAATATCAGTAATAGCTTTAATGGAAGTGGCAGCATTGGTAGTGTCACTATCAATCAGAAAAATTACATGACTAATGAAGATGTTGCGGCGCAAGAAAGGATTGACGCAGCCCTCACTTATGCGTATCGGCAGAAAAGTAACGGAACTCCTTCCAAGGAGGCAAGTGAGAAAGCCCTGATTGCCGGCATGGCGGATGAAGTAAATAAAACATCGGGGACTATGAGTCAGAAGAATAAGCTGTGTAAATCTAAGGCGGATGTTGGTGCTAATATATTGGGCTACGATCTTGACTTCGCATTTCGAACTTGCGATGAGCTTTTTATTGTCCGATAGATCTGGATTTACTTGGCATTAAGGTCGGCTGTTAGGGTGTCAGTGCCATGGATGATCTTTTATGTGATCAGTTATCATGGCGACGGTGCAGTCTGGAAGTGATTTTTGGGGGTTAGGAGTTGGGCTTGGATAACGATAAACGATGGAGGCTGTTCAATTTAGACTCATTGCTTGCGGAGCTCGATGACCCGAAATTCGACGCGTCATCGATCGATCTCTATGTTGCATCTCTGTCATATAAAAATTTCGATTTTATAGAGCGTCGGCTACCTTTTGTAGTTGAAAGTGTGACCTATGACCTTGATGTCTGGAGGGAATTGGTTGCCGCCGCCCCCCTGAAGTACTGGATTCAGAGCAATCAGGAAGGCGTGGTGGTTTATCCGCAGACTGACCATTGTGGATGTTTGAGGAGTTATCGATATCGTGGAAATTTCCCTGCTGTGAAAGGGATGTCTTCTGTATGGGTCACCGTCGCCGACTCCCAAACTCTTTATGGTGCGCTCAATACTCCTGAAACGCGTGGTGTCTACGATGCTTGGTCTCAGTGGATGGCTGTTTGTACCCGTGAGGCGACCGACTTAGCGGATGGGCGTTACAAAAATACTACTGTTACCAGGTCATTAATTTTATCTGGTCTGGGTAGTTGTCTTGCCTGCAGTGCCCCTGCTATAGCAAGTGCAAGAACCACGATTGCTTGCATTCCCGGGAATGGGACACTCATTCAATTAGCTCTGTGTGCGGAGCATTTGGAGCAGGTAAAGGACCAGCCCAATGTACTAAAATTTCTGGGTACACTGTTTTCGCTGTCGATCGATATCCCGGAATTCGGACGAACTGAGGCGATCCCTGATGATCTGATCCCTCATTTGCACGCCATGGTTGCTGAAGAGCTTGGAGGGAAAGCGGCTAACGCTGAAAACCGCGAGAACGGTTGGCATCTCAAGGTCGAATTGCCAAACGGCTGGTGGTGGCTGTTACGCCTGAATTCATTGATGGACTACTCCTACATGCTGCTCAGTCCCGATGAGAAGAGACAGGTATATCGCGCAGACTCTGCCCCTCATCATCGCGAGCTTCCATTTTTCCCTGACCACGAACATTCTCGCCCCGACAGAAAAAAAGACATTCACTCACCAAGCTTCTTATACGGTAATCCATTTTTTGATTTCAAGCGACTTCGAGACATCGGCGAAGAGCGTATGCGGGAGCACGGGGGTAGTGAGAATAAGGCTTGGTAGTATGCACTTCAAGGGGGTAGTCGTGGACGCTGCTGAGGTTGAGGAGAAAATCCTAGAAGACGCTGAGCATCATTCGGCATCCGTCGAAATAGAATTAGATAACTGTGATATCACTGCCAAGGCGGTTTTCGAGTCTATGTACAAGGACTGCCGTGCACAAATATGTCGGCTTCTAGAGCAGGCGCGGATAGAGTTCTTTACATCCTACTGTTCTGACATCGGCGGCAAGTCTAAGCGTAATAAGGTGTCAGTGAAACTAGATGAATACTTCTCTGGCTCGTAGGTTGATATTGCTTTGCGTTGAGTAAATCCTGCCCCCGAATTACAGATCATTCTGCTGCTATCCGAGCATTCTTGGTGCTTTCAGCGCTATTCGTCGCATGCCATTCTGCTCTCAATGGGAAGACGTTCGATCATTGGCGACCAGCGTAGACTGGTAGCTACGCACTGCGCACTATCCGTTCTAGGTGCTGGCCTAGAGTTTGCCAAGCTTCCGCCATTTCTTTTGCGTAGCTATGTCGCTGGTAGGTGCGCTTAACCTTGTTTTCCTCGGTGTGGTTAAGACAGCGTTCAGCGACTTCCGGAAGGACGCCGAGGGCCGTCATGATCGTGGCGCCAGTTCTCCTCAGATCGTGTGGCGTCCACTTTCCTCCTGGGAGGAGTAGCGCCTGAGCATTGGCGCTCCTGTTACTCAAAATTCCTTGACCTGGTAGGCGTTGCCTGTCGCCCAGTTGCTTGGTCACGGTCTTTGAGCAGATAGGGCCACTATTTTGGGTGTTGGGATAGCACCATTCACTGGCTGAGCTGAATGCCATGACAGCCTTGAACTGCTGGATCGCGAATGGTGAGAGGGTTACGTTGTGGGCCTTACCATTTTTGCTTTGCTCTGCGGGTATGTGCCAGTTGCCTTTAATGAGGTCGACGTTCTCCCATCGGGCATTGAGTAGCTCGCCGATGCGGCAGCAGGTAGACAAAGCAATCCAAATTGCAGCCTCTGAAGAGGGGAGTAGGCCGGCTTGCGGAGTGAGCCTTGCTAATGCGCGGATTTCTTCCTCGCTCAATACGCGATCTCGCTCTACGTCCTTGCCGCCTATTTTGGCTTTGCGAATGCTCGCAGTCGGATCGTGATCAATTAGATCCCGGTCTACGGCAAATCGGAACATCTGGCGCATCAGGCTGAAGATCATCTTCGCCATCCGGTTGACGCCACGAGCGAGCAGGGCGTCTGTTACCTCGGTGATGTGACCTTTTTTCACATCTTCGACGGCCATTTTGCCGAGGAAAGGCAGAACATCTTTCTCGAACATGCGGCGGACTTCTGCGCCGCCGTCCTTGCGGTTGATCAAGTCGACCTTGGCCCAGTGGTCGAACAGATGCTGGACGGTTTTTCTGGCGGCTTGTCGGGCCTGGGCCGCCTCCAATGCAGCTTTCTCTGCGGCGACCCGTGCAAACTCAGCATCGCGTGCCGCCACGCGAGCGGCTTCCTCTGCCTTGAGGTGTTCCTTCACATCTCTGACACCTGACTTATGAAGACCTGCGAGCTCTTTGGCTCGCTGACCTGCTTCAGCGAGTGTCATAGTGCCTTCGCTGCCATCGCGACTGTATGTGCCGATGGGGAAGGTGATGCGTTCACTGCTGCTGTTGGTGTAGCGGAAATAGAAGAGGCGTTCGCCGCTTGGGGTGATACGGGCGACCAAGCTGCCGTGACCCCAGATGGCAACTTCGCTCAGCCACTTATCGCTCGTACCGGGTTTGGCAGTCATCTGGCGGTCTGTGATCTTGGCCATATAGTCAGCTTCCCCGTTGCTAATTGGTCGCCAATTGAGATTCTCTGGTTGCCAATTCGTTGCCAATTGAGATCGGCTTTCTTCGAATTGCTTCGGGCCATTTTGGACGATAAAACGGCTGTGTGCCAGTAAAATCAAGGGGTTGCCGGGGCGCTTTGGATTGGGTCGGATGCCCTCGGAAAGGTTTTACCTGCATGGGGTGCAAGGGGTAGAGTGTTCGAATCACTCCGTCCCGACCAAAATACTCCAAAAAATCCAGTCACTTGGCGGTGACTGGATTTTTTTATGCCTGTCTGCTTTATCGTGGTTAGCAATTTTGCCCCACCGAGTTTCAGCTGCCCACTGTCCAAGAGTTTTGAATCGGACGATCACCCACTTCGCCGCTCAGTGCCATAACCAGCTTCTTGGGCGATGGAACTGGGCCCAATTGCGATCAGTGGCGAACTGTTCGAGCTCCTGGGCGAGCTGGCTGACGTCGACGAGTTTTGGCGAGGTGGGCGTCGGGGCTGTCACGGAAGCTTCCCCTGATGTGGTGCAGGCAAGGAGGGCAGGGCTGCCATCGTTTCGCCTTTTTGCGGATGCTCGATACCTTGCTTCCTTCAGACTAAATGAGGAAGGTCGTAGGAAAATTCTATATTCATTGCATGATATGGGCGGACGGACTAGCAGTTAATGCAGGCGCTCATTTTGGAGACCGATTCGAAGCTGTCCGCAGGGGCGATATCGCCGAAATGGCTTATGAAAACTGCTTGGCTTGGAGGCGCGGAGGCGGCCTGGTTCGGATTTTCCCTCTTCCCTGTAGTCCATTTCCCAAACATATTCCTAAGCCCCCGCCTTTTTCGCGGGGCTGTGGAGAGGTACGGTATGGATAAGAATTTCGAGCCACTCGATACCGGGCAATTAACTACAGTAGGCATTGGCCATTTTGGCGAGGGAGCCGAAGCTGGCCAGGAAAGTCCGCCATTTCGCGTCGTGGCCGGCCGCTCGTTGGAGCATGCAATAGTACAGGCGACGGTGTTGATGTGTGCGGTGCACAAGACAGCGACCTGGCGCTTTCAGACGCCTACGTTGCTTACGGCAATGTACTACCTTAGCGGGATGGCCAAGGCGTTGGTCCAGGATGTTTCTCATGGGGTGATGGTTCAATCCCAGCGCAATTAGGCATTTCGTGTAGTCCATTTCCGAAATGGCATTGCCATCCTCAAATGCCTGTTGAGGTGGGTTGGGTAGCGTTCTAGGCTCACCTTGTTCGTCACTCTCCATTGATTGAAGCTACCAAGCTACGGGCAGAGATCTGCGTAGGGTTGCGCAGGTCGGTTTGGTTGCTCTAAGTGGTGTTGAGCGGCGAGCTCTGATTTTCAAACGCCTCCAGTTGATGCTGGGGGCGTTTGTTTTTTGTAGGGAGGATGGGTGGGGCGATGGTGGATGTTGGTTCTTGGGGGCGCTTTGCGGCCCTTTCGCGACGCAAGGCCGCTTGTATGGTGGTACTCGAAGGGGTGGTGGGACGAACAAGCCGATTCTGACTGTTAGCCGCAGTACAGACCGTGGGAGACCTCGCCCCACCTCTTCACCAAAGCGCCGATAGGGAATGCATCGTTTGCAAGCGACGATAGAAGCAAGCCAGCGCCTCTTGGTGACCCCTCCGAGTACGAAAACCATACAGCGAGGCTCCGGACGATGGCAATGCAAGCGGATAAATTCATCATTGGCGTTGATGTCGCCAAAGTCGAATTGGTCAGTTACTACCAAGACAGCGCCCGGATGCATCCGTCTTGACGCGTCCGCCAATACCTTTGCGGTAATTGCTGAGTTGGTAGCCATCAACGATATAAACGTCGAAACCATGCATGGATCTGAAAGTAGCAGACTCAAGGCAGAAGTCAGGGCGCCGACGCTTGACCAAGCGGGGTTGTTCGGAAGTCCGTTGACTTCTGCATAACGCCGCCATGTCAGCCAGCCGCTCTGCGGCTTGGCAGGATGTGTACGCGCACTATCGCAACCAAGGTAAAGTGACTACCCAAGCCCTCGTCATCTTGTCCCGTAAACTCGCCAGAGTGGCATTCGCCCTGATGAAGAACCAGGGCGAATACATCAGCAGAGGAGGTAAGAAACCTTGCCTGCAACCATAGAATCTTCCACATGGGGGCGCGTAATTAATAACTGGCGATGGTGTTGAATCGGAACTCCAACGCCGGGCGGCTCGGATGGTCTGACTCGTATTGGGGTAGGTTCAGCGGTTGGCCATCCAGCGCGGCGTATTCGCTGTGCTTCAATGATCCGGCAATGCCAATCCGCATATCGTTTGGGTTAATCCATAGCAGCCCTAAGTCGAACAGGGTATGCACATCGGCCCTCAGTAACAGCCCATTGGAAACAACGTTCGTTTCATCGCCCAGATACGGATGTATATGGGCGGCCTCCAACACCTGCAGTAATTCGCATCCTGTTATGGCGCAGCGGCCTTGGTAAGCTTTGAGCAACGCCTTTCTAAATTGCGGTTGGCCGCGGCGACGGACGATCGATGCCAGGGTGCGCTTGCGCGCATCGCTGAGGTCGTTGGGGTTGAAGGCGCCTTGGGTGCTCAGCTCCTGCTCGATTGTGGCTGGGAGCTCTTCACCCATTACGAACTGTTCGCGCTTCAATACGAACGATGTGGGGCCGCTGCCGGAATGGCTTTCGTATGTGAAGACACCTTCATAACGAAAGCCCGCATTGGGATGTGCGTACCTCGCCTTACGATAGAAAACCAGTAACTCCAGGCCTCGCTCGCGGTGTTCAACAATAAGGCCGTCGGTTCGCCCCATGGTTTGTCCTTGCATGCGAAGGATGTCGCCATCCAGGGTGTCTTCGTATTGGGTTCTGTCAGACGTCTTGTGCTCGGTGATGAACAGCCAGACGGAGTCATACCCCTTCGGACGAAAGATCCCAGTTTTGAGCGTAGCGTCGTGAATGTCGAAGAGTGCTTTGAGGTCAGCTCGGCTGTAGATGCTGCCTGGAACCAACTGCTCCGATGCATACATTCCGGATGACATTCCGTTAGGCGGGAGCGTGGAGGGCGTCGTCACGAGGGCTTCCTTGCATGCTTGGGACAGGGACCATATTTCGCCGCTGCCACGGTTGACCAACACCTTACTTCGTTCAGAAAAAATGAGGAAGTAGTGTAGGGCAAATCCGTTTTCCATGTGAGACGCCGTTTTGGCATCTCTTGCCGCCTACGCTCCAAGGATCTCCGCTGCAGCCGGGCGCCGAAAGAGCATCGAAGTGTGTGGATATTTCGAATGCTGTTCTTAAGGCCAATGATCATCGGTAGCAACGAGGTACCCCATAAAGTCATCACAGGAGATCAATGAGTGGATTCTTACATTAATTCGCAAAATAAATTGCTTGAACGTATACAAAAAGACCGTCTTCGCACGGCATTACAAGCGCCTCTATCCGCTCCAATGTATTGTGTCTTTTACCTAAAGGAAAATCGCGAATGCCGGTCGCCATGGTTCGCTCGGCGCGAGCATGCCCAAAGAGCGTTGGATCTTATGTTGGCTAAATATGGGAAATTGAATGCAGTAATTTATGTGGACTGAGTCTTGAGAGGATCCAGCGATGAAAGAGGTAGCAGCGGGACCCCAAGAGAAAAAGTATTCACTTTCCAAGCAAACTGTTAGTGGGCGTGTTAGGTGTCCTAAAAGCGCACAGCCTAGCTCTAGCGCTTATGCGTTGGGAAGTGAGGGTGATTGTCTTCTGCCAGAGTATAAATCAGGCGATATCATGATTTGCGATCCCGAGAAGCCTCCAGAGTTGGGAGATCTGGTGGTCATATGGTGGAAGAATGAAGCTATTCAGCCATTAATCAAGCGGTTACTGTTGCCTTTGCCACCTCAAGAATATTGGGGATTGGATGGTGAAGCCGAAATGGCTATTTGTGTCGAAATGCTGAGTCCACCTGAAACGTTGATTATAAAAACCACGGGAGTAGCAGCCGTGCACAAAGTTATTCACGTGATCAGGACGTGAACCGGTTGGTTTTTACATTTGATGCGCCTCCGGCTGGAGGCGTTTTTTGTGGGAATGGGGGAGGGGCGGTTTGGTAGTGATGGTTAGAACCTGAGGGCCGCTTTGCGGCCCTTTCGCGGCACAAGGCCGCTCCTAGATTTTCCGAGCAATCGTTTTGCGGTTGAGTGCGACTGTTAGGGAAGGGTGTGTATTTCTTGACGTTGAGTTGCTTGCTGCCCATCCCCTTTGATAAATCATGCTGGCGTACCGCTGCCGGCGGCTACAACTGCAGGCGGATGCGCTGGCAGCAAATCCATCACATCGCAAAATAACTGACGATTCTGCCAGTCCGTCCGGTCCCCGATCACATACAACCGCCGCTTGGCCCGCGTGGCCGCGACGTTCAACAGGTTGGGCTCCGACACTGCCCAGTTGCGTGCACCGCCGTTCTCGTTGTTACCGCCCAGCACCAAAATGATCACCGCAGCTTCCTTGCCCTGCATGGTATGGATGGTGCCATGCACCATCTTGCGCGGCAGTCGCTCCTTGAGCTGGTTGCGTACGTCTTGGAATGGTGTGATGACGGCAATGTTGTCATCCGTTACTCCATCGCGCTCCAGCAGCGCGAGCAACTGCTCCAGGGCTTTGCCTTCTGCCGGTACCCAGTTGCCTGAGGCGCCGCCCGTGACATGCAGCCAACCGGTTGTAAGGCGGGCAGGGGTCTCCTTGTCTGGCGAGGGGGCGAGGGTGCCGTAGACCATGACGCCGTCGTAGGCGATACGGTTGGCCAGGTCGAACATAGGCTTGTCGCAGCGCCGGTGAACGACCAGGGGCAGGCCGACCCAGCATTTTTCCCCTTGGGGGCCGGCCAGGCGTCCCCAGGGGGTGGCCTGGTCAGCGAGGGTCTGGGCGGACTGGCGGTTGGGGAGCCAATGGGCATCCACCTGGTAACGAGTGCGCGTGTGTTCGAGCACGGCGTCGGAGACGGTGACGATTGGCTTGAGTTGCAGCGGGTCGCCCACCAGCACGGCGCGGCGTGCGCGCCACAGGGCGCCGACGGCGGCTTGGGGGGTGGCCTGGCCGGCTTCGTCCACCAGCAGCCAGCCGATGTCGCTGCAGCCTAGGCTGCCGAACGAGCGGGCGAACGAGGCGAAGGTGCTGCTCAGCACCGGCACTACCAGGAACAGCGACGCCCATACCGAGCGCATCAGGCTGCGGGAAACGCCCTTGTAACGGCCGCCGGTGAGTATGCTGGTGATGAAACTTAGGTTGTAGCCCAGGCGTGTGGCTTCCAGCTGGAAGAAGGTGCGGTGCAGTGCTAGGGCTTCGATGAAGACCTTGGCGCGGGCTTGCCGCCAGCCTTGCAGGATCCAGGGTTCGCGCAGTTCTATCGCGTCGCTGCGGCCGACTGCACCTTGCTCCAACCAGGCCTCCAGGTGTTTGGCCTCGCCGGCCTGGGCCAGGGCGCGGGTCTTGTCGATCTGCAGCTGCGTGTGGCGAACCGCTTCATTGATGTCCTGTTCGTCCACGGCCAACTGCCGTTGCAGTTCGTTGAGCTGCGCGACGAGGCGTTGTAGCGAGCGCTGGGCTGCGTCATAGGCGTCGTTGGCCAGGGTATGGTTGCTGGCAAGCAGGCGATGATGGCCGGCCCAGCTGCGATGCGCGCCCCAGAAACTCAGGAGGTTGGCCAGCAAGCCGGGCTTCTTGACCAAGTGGGCCTGCAGGGTCTGGAGCTGTTGCTGCAGCGCTTCGCGAGCGGGGGTGACGGTCATCGTATCCAGCTCGACCTGTTCGGCCTCAAGCGCCTGCTGCTTGGCCAGATGTTGCTGCCTCGCCTGTTCCTTTTGCACAACGGCGGCCCTGGCGCGTTGCACGGCTTGGATGAGCTCGAGAAAGGGCAGCAGTGGGGTCCGTAGCGCCAGTTCCTCACGCTTGGCTTCGTTGTACCTGGCAACTGCCTCGCGCCAGCGGCTGGCCTTTTCGGCGCTGCTCAAGGTCTTGTTGACGGCCGCCTGCTGCCTCAGCCAGCCGCGGAAGCCTTCAGGTTCCGTGGGTGTCGCAATGTCGGCTTCGTTGCTCTCGACATCGGGGGGCTGATGTACAGATCATCGTCGAGCGCCTGGGCTTCGGTATCGTCGGCGGCGGCTTCCTTGGGTTTGCTTTCGGGCTTGGGCGGCCGCTTGCCATAGAAGAACCGCTCGACGAACTGGGTGCGTTTGGCCTTGCTGCCCAAGGCAGCGGAGATCATGCCCCAGGCGGGCTTGTCGCTGGTGAGCTCGCCCAGTTCGCTGAAATACTCGGCCTCCGGCAGCCATGCCGGGTCGACCTTGTCGCGTTGGGGAAGTTCGAGCGTGACGTTCTCGACCGCACCATTGTTGGAGGAGGCGACCACCATCTCGAAGCCGAACAACTGTGGAACCAATGCGTAGGCAGAACGCTCGCGGCCACCGTCGTTGGCGAGTTCGCGGCCATCCTTGACGAAGGCGTCGGAGGCTTTGCCGAACGTGGCCAGCACGTCGGCGCGCTGGGTCACCACTGCGGCGATCAGGTCGCGCAGGAGGGTGGTCTTGCCCGTTCCAGGCGGCCCATTCACCCCAAGGAGGCCGGGCTGTTCGGTGAGGGTCTCGAGAATGCTGTTGACCGCCAGTTGTTGCGAGTGCACCAGGCCCAGGTGCCGCTCGGTGGGCCAGCAACCCGGCGCATAGCGCGACGGAGCGAGGCGGTCGATCAAGGCGATCGATGCCTCGGGGTGGTCGAGGTGCAGGCGCTGACTGGCGTCGTGCTGATCGAGGTAGCGTGCTAGCGGCTCGCTGGTCTCGCCACGCTGCAGGGCGTCGGCGACATCCGCAAGGTCGGCCAGCAGGAAGCTGTTGAGCGGGTCGTCTTCCTGTTCCGGTTTCTTGGGGTTGACGGGGGCAGAGCGGAAGCGGTGCTTGCGCGGGGCATCGCCGAAGAAGGTGTCCAGGCCCAGGAATACACGTACCCAGTTCGTCATCCGCTCGAGGTCGTCAGGCGTGACCACCCCGCCCAGCAACATCTTGGCTTGGCCCCGTGCTTCGTCCTGTGCCTCATCGAACCCGCGGCTCCAGTCCTGGCCGTTGAGCGCGCAGCCCAGGAACCAGGCTTCGCTGGACAGCACCAGGCTGTCGACGATCATCATCCCTTCGGCGCTGAACTTGAGCGCATAGAGGCCCGATACTCGCTCCTGGGGCTCCTTGTAGCCTTCGTCGGCACCGTATAGCGCCTCCAGCTGGCGCGCCACATCCACGTTGCGGTACAGGTGTGCATAGAGTGTGTGGCTCCAGACACGATTCTTGGGCAGCTTCTGCCGAGCCAGGGTATTCGTCGGCATCCATGGCAGCATGCGGGCAGCGCTGGGGATGTCCTGAAAATAGGGCTGATTGTCGGAGTCACGCTTCTTCAGCTTGGGAACGGCTTGCGGTTGCAGCAGCTCGACCGCGTGCCAGTAACGCACGATGCTTGGCGGGTTCATCTACATCCTTGAAAACTTGTGGGGCTTGGGTCCTTTGAGGAAGCCTATCAGGAAATTCGAGCGGTTTGCGGCTGGAGGGAGGGAAAGCGGCGGGCGGTAGACTGGACTGCGTGCGTGCTTCGGTGTTGCGAAGGTAACGAACGAATGCCCGACCTCACTTACTTCCTTGAGAAGAAGAAAGCACGGTCGAGAAATCCGTCTCGAGGGTAGGGCGATGGTGGCAGCTACCCCCATATCAGGCAGTCTTCCAAACCCCAATGACCAGAAAAGGATTTCTCTCATGCCCTTCCCACCCAACGAATGCGCCGCACTCCTTATGCTCAAGGGAGTAGGCCCCACCGTCATAGCCCGACTCGAACAGTTGGGCATCCATTCGCTGACCGAACTAAGCGAATGCAGCGTCACCGACATCCTGGCCAGTGCATCCGCCGCGGTCGGCTCAACCTGCTGGAAGAACAGCCCTCAAGCCCGTGCAGCCATTTGCGCCGCCGTCGAGCTTGCGAAGCGATCTGCACCTGGCGAATAACGACAGCCATTCTTCACGAACGTGTGATTTCTCCCGCACAGCCTGCGTCAAGAATGCCACCCCTCGCTGTCGTCTGGGGGACTGATGACTGGACCTTCCATGCAAACGCTGTTGAACGAAATTCTCGACGAAGTGCGTCCCTTGATCGGCAAGGGCAAAGTGGCTGACTACATCCCTGCGCTGGCCGACGTGCCAGCGAATCAGCTGGGCATCGCGGTCTATGGCAACGATGGCAGCTACTACTGCGCAGGCGACACGCGGGTGCCGTTTTCGGTGCAAAGTATTTCCAAGGTGTTCAGCCTGGTGCAGGCGATCGGTCACTCGGGAGAGGCCATTTGGGAGCGGCTGGGTCACGAGCCCTCAGGCCAGCCGTTCAACTCGCTGGTGCAGCTGGAGTTCGAGCGTGGGCGCCCGCGCAACCCCTTCATCAATGCCGGTGCGCTGGTGATCTGCGATATCAACCAGTCGCGCTTCGCCGCCCCCACGTTGTCGATGCGCGATTTCGTGCGCCGGTTATCGGGCAACCCGCACATTTCGATCGATACCCGGGTCGCTGATTCGGAGTATCAGTTCCGTGCTCGCAACGCGGCCATGGCTTACCTGATGCAGTCGTTCGGCAACTTCCATAACGAGGTCGAGGCTGTGCTGCGCAGCTATTTCAGCTACTGCGCATTGCAGATGAACTGCCTGGACTTGGCCCGGGCCTTCTGTTTTCTGGCCAATGACGGGTTCTGCAAACACAGCGGCAACCAGATCCTGACCCCGCGCCAAACCCAGCAGGTGAACTCGATCATGGCCACCAGCGGGCTTTATGACGAAGCAGGCAACTTCGCTTACCGCGTGGGGTTGCCAGGCAAGAGTGGCGTGGGAGGGGGGATCGTGGCGATCGTGCCGGGTCAATTTACCGTTTGCGTGTGGTCGCCGGAGTTGAATGGCGCAGGCAACTCCCTTGCAGGGATGGCAGCGCTTGAGTTGCTCAGCGCAAGGATCGGGTGGTCAGTGTTCTGATCCGCTGGGTGAGCACATGACGCCTCGTTGGGCACTCACCTAGCCTGGTACGGGCTGGGTGAGTGCTTGGGTTCAGTACCGGTGCAGCCTGACAGCTCCCTGAATGCTCATTTACAGAGGTATTACGGCTGTCGCCAATAAGAACCAGAGCATTCATGCTGTAGCGCGCCTGGAAAATCCCAGTTACGTACCAAGAAATGCTCCGCTCCAGCTATGGCACAGTCGATATGTATGCGATTCAGTGCAGGCTTGTGAGCCGCGATCAGAACAGATTCTATCGCGCGGACATCTTGAGAACTAAGCGCCTTGCCTTCTTCCAAGGTACCCAAAGAGACAGAGAGGTTGGCGTGGTACCAAAAACGGCCCTTCAGATGTTCCCCCAGCCGCACACGGAACGATCGGCCATTTTCGGACATTTTCGTCTCGCCAATGTAAAGGAGGACGTCAGGGCCATAAACAGGATGGCGCCCATACAGGCAGTAAAAACCATAGCCCTCCAAGCCATCAGTGGCGGGGAGTCCGTAGACCTGTTCGTTCGGGTTGTATTGAACTTTGATCCGTTCGGACCAGGAAATATCGACAATGGTGAATTCGGTCATGAGGCTCTCTTGCTTGAATAACACGCTGGCGTGGGCGGGTTGTTGGTAACGGCATAAGGCATGAAGGGACCACGCCAAGACCAAAGGGACGCGGAAGGTTATGGTGATCGGTAGATCGCCCTCCGTTGGGGAAACTTTAATTTTCGGCGTATTGAAGGCGCTCTGACCTGACCAGCGTCATCCCCGTGAACGCAACACCGCCGCCAAACTCACCGTCAACGCCACGGCCAGTGCCACAGCTAGGGTAAAGGTCGCGGTAATGCCCAGCGTTTCAAGTAGACCCGCCACCACCAGATAAAACGCGATCACCCCCACCGCCCCAATCGCATTCCCCCGCACCATCGCCGCCATCCCCGCGCGTCCGCCCTGCACATGGGCAAACACCACCAACGGCCAGGCAATCACCGGTATCGGCGCGAGCATCCCGCTCGCCGCTGGCCCTAGCCAGCTGGCAAAGCCGGTGGTGACCATCAGCAAGGTGGTGGCGGCCACCATGCGCAGGGGGATTTCCCAGTAGCGATGGCGAGGTTTGGCAAGCAGCTCGGGCTTGGGCTCGCGCGCGGTGGCGCGGATCAGCCAGGTGATCAGCGCCAGGGCAACGCCAATCGACAGGTACAGGCTGCCGCCGTGGGTGAGGGCGTAGGCGGCCACTGCGTAGAGCACCAGCGTCAGCAGTGCGGCCACGCCGATGCCGGTGCGTCGGGTCGCGTACAGGTAGCAGACGTAGGTGGCCTGCACCGCAGCCAGGCCGCCCAGCGCGCCGGGTACGGCGTTCAGGGTGAACGCGGTGCCTTGTTCCAGGCACAGGAAGGTCATCACCAGCGCCGAGGTGATGGGCAAGCCGGACAACAACCCACCCAGCAGGCCACCCCAACGCCGGGAGGCAAGGGACACGGCCCACATCAAAAGAGGTGTGACGATGAGTTTGAGGTAGAAAAGTGTCATGGCCTGGGGCTCGACAAAGTGGTCGGACATATGACGCGGGGATCGTAGTGGTCAAGCGCTGGCGCCCTGGGCGGCCCTTCATACCGGCGCTAGTGTCGAAAACGGTACATCGACTATTGGCATTACCTCTGTGCGTGTCCTTGCCTAGCATGGCCATCAAGGACAGCATCCGGGTGGTCTGGATGCGTCAAGCACGAGGCAATTATCATGTTCCCAAACAATGTTCCCACGCCTAACCCGGTCCTGGCGGCTGTCGTCTTTCTCGGCACCATTTGTCTCACGGCCGTTGCACAACAGGCGGGTGCTGACCTTTACCACACCGTTAAACGTCGCTTGGCCGAGCCCAAGTAAGGAGGCTGTATGAGCATTTTCGCAAGTTTGTTCAGTGGCTTGGTCAGCGGTGGCGGCGAGCCTTTCCAGAGCAAGCTGATCGACTATGGTCGAATCAAGAATGACGGCGGTCACGACCACCGTTATAACAAGGGCCCTGACCGTACCGCGGCGCAGCGCAAAGCTGACGCCAACAAGAAGAAGTGACCTGACATGCCACGCGTCCCTCACCATGAAAAAGGCGGGCTCAATCTCCTCGAACTCCTGTACCGCAACCAGATCCTCGTTCACCTCTGCTATTCACAGGATGAACGCCAGGCGTTGCAGCGGTTGGGTCAAGCCTTCCGGCAGGCGGTCGAGGAGAAGGGGTTCACAGGCTATGACGCCGAGCGTTTGATTCATTGCGGGCTGTGCATGACCGAGGTCTATGCCGCAGATGATGCTGGATTCCTTGAGCAGGCCGGGTTCGAGTGGCCTGCCGGCCTCACTGCAGAGCTGGCGCATCGGATAGACGAGCACAACTGCAATGTCCTGAGCGCGATGGTGGTGGCCATAACCCGCACGCGTAACAGCGATGAAATGCGGGGTGCTGTCGATGACCTGATCAGCCTGGCCGTACAGGAAGGCCATCGACTCAGGTCTGCGTCCCCCACGGTCCGGCTTCGGCTGGCCGAGCGGGTCTTTGCGGCGCAGTATCCAGAGGCGCCGGTGAATGTCTTTGGTTGGCTCGCAGCCTTGGGTGTCGTGACACCAGGCAAGTACAGCCCGCCATCCGAGGCAGCGTTGCATACGTATGACCAGCAGGCGTTTCGTGCTGCCTTGCTCTGTGAGTTCGATTCGATCAGGAAGTGGTTCGTAGGCGTAAAAGGCTCTAAGGAAAGCGTCAGGGCGCAGTACGCGAGGTTGGTCACGAGTCAGGATCCGCGGGTTATCGAGGCCATGTGTGATGTGGAGGACGCGGCGGGCCGTCGTGTCCACCTGCCTGAGCTGAAAAACAAGATCTGGGCGCTGCCGCCTCCCGGGAAATGGGGGCTGGACCATCAGGGCTTTATAAAGAACGCCTTTGCCCGGTTACCGGCCCTGGCGCCGGGATACAGAGGGCTGCTGCAGAAGAAGTCCACCGCCGTGACGGACATCGCTGGTGCGATGATGCGTATCAACCTGAAGGCAAAGGGTGAAGAGAGCCTGGCCAGGTTCAATCATGGTGAAGACAATCGACATGAAGCGCAGTTGGTGAGAGAGGCGATGGCCCTGCGAGGCTTCAGGATTGGTGGGCGGACCATCCATGCCCATAACCAGAACTCTATCGATGAGCATGTGGCCATTCTCGAGCGGTACTACGCCATGCTTGCCACCGGCACTTATGTGCCGCCGGCTGAGCTGGAAGACTCACGGCTGATAGCCACCTTTGGGCGAACCCGTGAGCCGGCGGACGCTGAGTGAGGGGGCCAGGGGGCCGCTTCGCGCCCCTTTCGCGACACAAGGCCGCTCCTACATCTTTCGCGTCGACCTGGAGTATTCGCTCACGTCCCAATCAAATGCTTCAACGGGTGATACCCCTTCTTCAACTCCGCCGCCCCCTGCAGAATCGCCCCTTCGATCCCGCCCACGTGCAAGCACACCAGCTCGATCGCCGCCGCCTGGTTCCCCGCCTCGATGTACTCGACCAAGCGCAAGTGCTCATTCTCCCGGCAGGTATCGCGCTTCTCGCTGTCCATCGTCGCCGCATACAACGAGGCGCGTTCCACCAGCTTGCGAAAGCAATCCAGTAGCACCGGGTTGTTCAGCGCCTCGGCGAGCTTGAGGTGAAACTCCCCGAGCAGTTGCACGAACTCGGCATGGTCATGGGCATGGGCGGCGGCCTCTTCCCGTGCCACATGTTCACGAAGGTCCAGGATGGCGCCGCCGTCGGAGCGCCTGCACAGCTCGGTGACGATGCCAATCTCGATCAGGCGGCGGGCTTCGAACAGTGCGCGGATTTCGTTCTCGTCCGGCAAGGACACCCAGGCGCCGCGGTTCAGTTCGCTGGACACCAGCCCTTCGGCTTCCAGTTGCTTCAAGGCGGTGCGCACCGAGGTGCGGCTGACGCTGAACAGTTCGGCCAATGAGGCTTCGACCAGTTTCATGCCGGGGCGCAGGGCGTGGCTGCGGATGGCTTCGTAGATGCCATGGTAGACGCGCTCTACCGCCGAGCCCTGGTGTTTGTTCATTGACCGCCTCACAAGCTGAAGTGCATCGGCGAATGATGCCGCAAAACCCCCCGGGTAAAAACCGGTTGCACCGGGAATTTAAACCGGGTAAATCTGATTGCATCCAAAAATGGCATACAAAAATAAGAGGCAATGCACCGTTATGGGTCACTCATCGGCTGTCGATGTCTGCAATGTCGTCAAGCGCTACCTGGACGATCCCGCACTGCCGCCGGCACTGAACAATGTGTCGGTGAACATCGCCCATAACGAGTTCTTCACCCTGTTGGGCCCCTCGGGGTGCGGCAAGACCACGCTGTTGCGTGCCATCGCCGGGTTCGAGACGGTGAGCAGTGGCGATATCTTCCTCGGCGGCGAGCGGATCAACGACCTGCCGCCGTACCGGCGCCGGATCAACACGGTGTTCCAGAGCTATGCGTTGTTCCCGCATATGAGCGTGGCCGAGAACATCGCCTTCGGGCTCGAGATGCAGGGCCTGGGCAAACAGGCCGTGCCCAAGCGGGTGAAGGAGATGCTCGCGCTGGTGCAGATGGAGCACCTGGCCAATCGCAAGCCGGCCGAGTTGTCTGGCGGTCAGCAGCAGCGGGTGGCCCTGGCCCGCGCCTTGGCGCCGCAACCTGCGGTGCTGTTGTTGGACGAGCCGCTGTCGGCCCTGGACCTGAAGCTGCGCAAGGAGATGCAGGTCGAGCTCAAGCGGGTGCAGCAGGAGGCGGGCATCACCTTCATCTTCGTCACCCACGACCAGGAAGAAGCGCTGACCCTCTCGGACCGCATCGCGGTGATGTCCGCGGGCAACATCATGCAGATCGGCACCCCCGGCGATATCTACGAGCGGCCGCAGCATCGCTTCGTCGCGCAGTTCATCGGCGATATCAACTTCCTGCCTGGGCAGATGCGCCCCGGCCATGACCAGCCGGTGTTCCGCCCGGCTGCCATGCCGGTGGACATTCCTTGCCAGCCGCCCAGCGGGATCGACCTGTCGCGGGTGCAACTGGCGTTTCGGCCGGAGCGCTCCAGGCTGGTGGACCCGTCGCAGCCGCATCACCTGCGGGCGGTGATCGAGACGGTGATGTACGTCGGCACCGCCACGCTGTACCGCTGCCGCTTGCCGGACTCTTCACAGATCACCCTGCGCGAAAGCAACGAAGGAGGCCTGGCGCGAAACGTCGGCGAGGGCGTCGCGGTGCACCTGCCGCCCCAGGCTTGCCTGCTGATGGAGGCCTGAGATGAGCACTATCGGCTCCCAGCCGGTCATCCGGCGTCTGCTCCTGCTCGGCCCGGTTGGGTTCACCCTGCTTGGGCTGATCCTCATTCCCTTGGCGATCATGGGCTACATCAGCTTCCTGCCGCGCAACCTCTATGGCGGTGTCGACTGGCAGGCGGACTGGCAATGGCACAGTTACGTGCAGCTGTTTTTCCAGGAGGACTTCGACGGCAACCTGGAGCTCAACTGGGTCTACGCCCAGGCCTTGCTGCGCTCACTGGCCCAGGCCGGCGGCACCACGCTGCTGTGCTTTGCCTTCGGCTTCCCGGTGGCGTTGTGGATGACCAGCCTGAGCGAGCGCTCGCGCAACCTCATGGTGTTGCTGATCACCATTCCGTTCTGGACCAACCTGCTGATCCGCAACTATGCCTGGCTGATCATCCTGCGCGAGAACGGCTGGCTGGCCCAGGCGGTCAACGGGCTGTTCCCCCAGGCCGGTGGCATCACCTTGCTGTACAACGACTTCGCGGTCAGCGTCGGCCTGGTCTACAGCTTTTTGCCGTTCATGATCCTGCCGATCTACTCGACCTTGGAGAAGCTCGACTGGCGCCTGGTGGAGGCGGCCTATGACCTGGGCGCCACCCGCTGGCTGGCGCTGCGCCGGGTGATCCTGCCGCTGACCATGCCCGGTGTGGTCGCCGGGGCCTTGCTGGTCTTCGTGCCCAGCCTGGGCGCGTACATCACCCCGGCGCTGCTGGGCGGTGGCAAGACCCTGATGGTGGGCAACCTCATCCAGCAGCAGTTCGGCACCGCGCGCAACTGGCCGTTGGGCGGCTCGCTGTCGTTCCTGTTGCTGGGGATCATGCTGCTCGCGCTGATCCTGTTCGCCCTCTATAGCCGCAAGGCGGCCAAATCCATGCATCGGGGGGTAGGCGCATGATTGCCCAACACCTTAAAAAGCTGCCACTGACCCGCGAGACCAGCCTGCTGGTCCTGGCCTATCTGTACCTGCCGATCTTCGTGCTGATCGGCTACAGCTTCAACGCCAACCGTTCGGCCACGGTGTGGACCGAGTTTTCCTTCGCCTGGTACGAGAGGATCATCAACAACCCGTCCATCCAGGTGGCGGCGCTCAACTCGCTGGTGGTCGCCAGCATCGCCACGGTGCTGTCCACCAGCATTGCGCTGCTGGCGGCCCTGGCCACCTCGCGGCCGTTCTATGGGCGGCGCATGGTCGAGGGCAGCATCAACCTGCCTTTGCTGTTGCCCGAGATCGTCATCGCCGTGGCCACGCTGCTGCTGTTCATGTCGCTGGGGATCAAGCTGGGCCTGGTGACGGTGACCATCGCCCATGTGGGCTTCTGCATTCCCTTCGCCTACCTGCCGATCCGCGCACGCCTCAACGACATGGACAAGCGCCTGCTGGAAGCGGCGGGGGACCTGTACGCCAACCCGTACCAGGTGTTTCGCCGGGTGACGCTGCCGCTGTTGTGGCCGGCGGTGCTGTCGGGGGCGGTGCTGGCGTTCGTGGTCAGCCTCGACGATTTCATCATGACCTTCTTCGTCGCGGGCCCAGGCTCGACGACCTTGCCGGTGTACATCTTCTCGGCGATCCGCGCCGGGGTGACGCCGGAGATCAACGCGATTTCCACCGTCATGCTGGTGGTATCGATCGTCCTTGTGGTGCTGTCGTACTGGCTCGGCCAGCGCGGCAGGAGCAAGGCGAACTGAGTGACGAGCAGCCCCTTCGATCCCAAGAATCCGTCGTGGAGATATGCAATGAAACTCACCAACCTGCGCCGCACCTTCGCCGGCCTGTCCCTGGCCTGCCTGTTCGCCACCGGCGCCCAGGCCGAAGAAGCCAAGGTGTTGTACTTCTACAACTGGACCGACTACTACCCCGTCGAGCTGCTCGGCAAGTTCGAAAAGGAGACCGGCATCAAGGTCACCATGGACGGCTACGACAGCAACGAAACCCTGCTGGCCAAGCTGCAGGCGGGCGGCGCCAGCTATGACGTGATCGTGCCGTCGCACACCATCATGCAGTCGCTGATCAAGCAGAACCTGCTGCAAGAGATCGACGCACCCAAGATGGCCAACTTCCAGTACGTGAAACCGGCCTTCCGCGACCCGTCGTTCGACCCGGGGCGCAAGTACTCCGCGCCGTACCTCTGGGGCACCACCGGGTTCTCCTATGACAGTGCGCGGGTGCCGGGCGGCAAGCTCGACGACAGCTGGAAGGAGTTCTTCGAGCCGCGCCCGGAACTGGCCGGCCAGATCGGCGCGCTCGATGCGCCGAGCTTCCTGATCAACGCAGCCGCTCATTATCTGGACATCGACGAGTGTCCCGAGACGCCACAGGAAGCCAAGCGCATCCTCGAGCTGCTGCTCAAGCAGAAGCCGATCCTGAAGATGTACAGCTCGGACAACACCGTCGACCGCATGGCCTCGGGCGAGGTCATCATGATGCAGAACTGGAATGGCTCCACCGCCCGCGCCACCTTGCAGAAGAGCACCATCAAGTACGTCTACCCGCGTGAAGGGGTGGCGATGTTCCAGGACGTGTTCGCGGTGCCTGCCAGCGCCCCGCACCCTGAGAATGCCAAGGTGTTCATCGACTGGATGATGAAGCCGGAGAACGCGGCGGCGGTGTCCAACGCCATCGCCTACACCAACGGCATCGAGAGCGACGCGCTGATCGACAAGAAGTGGCGCGTCATGGACGCGATCAACATGCCGCCCGAGTACGAATCGCGCCTGCGCCTGGAGAAGGAGTGCAGCAACAATTCGCGCGAGCTGCAGGATCGCATCTGGTCCAAGCTCAAGGGCTGATCCACACCAGGCGGCCTGTGTTCGCAGGCCGCCCCTGAACCGAGGTTTGCCATGACTGATTCCCTCCGGCTGCGTAATGTCCGCCCGCTGGGCGGCCCGGCCGAAGACCTGTGCCTGCGTGACGGCCTGATCGCCGAGCGCCGCCCCGCATCCTCCGCACCCGTGGCTGCCGGCGAGATCGACGGCGCCGGCCAGTTGCTGCTGCCGCCGTTGGTGGAGAGCCACTGCCACCTGGACAAGACCCTCTGGGGCACGCCCTGGCACGTCAACACCGCCGGCCCGACCCTGAAAGACTACATCGCCAACGAGCGGCGCGTGCTGCGCGAAATCGACGTACCCATTGCCGCCCGTGCCGGCGCACTGCTGGAGCAGTGCATCGCCAGCGGCTCGCTGACCTTCCGCTGCCACGTGGACATCGACCCCGAGCTCGGCCTGCGTCATGTCCAGGGCATGATGCAGGTGCGCGAGCGTTACGCTGACCTGATCGACATGCAGTTCGTGGTCTTCCCACAAACCGGCCTGGTCTCGCGGCCCGGCACGGCGGACCTGATGCGTGAAGCGCTGGCGCTGGGCGTCGAGGTCGTCGGCGGGCTCGACCCTTGCGGCATCGATGACGACCCCGTCGCCCAGCTCGATACCGTGTTTGGCCTGGCCGTGGAGTTCGACCGCGGCGTGGACATCCACCTGCACGACAAGGGCGAGCTGGGCTTGTGGCAGATCGCCCGGATCGCCGACTACACCGAGCGCTTCGGGCGCCAGGGGCGGGTGATGATCAGCCATGCCTACTGCCTGGGCATGGCGCCCTGGGAGCGGGTCGCGCCGCTGGCCAGGCGCCTGGCGGCCCTGGGGATTTCCCTGATGAGCTCTGCACCGGCGGACTGCGCGGTACCGCCGTTCCTTGAGCTGGAGGCGGCCGGCGTCAACCTGTGCCTGGGCTCCGACGGTATCCGCGATGCCTGGTCGCCGATGGGCAATGGCGACATGCTTGAGCGCGCGATGCTCTTGGCGTTTCGCTTCGACCTGTGCAAGGAGGAGCACCTGGCCCGCGCCTTCGCCGCCGCCACCTGCAACGGGGCCCGCGCCTTGGGCCGCGCACCTGCGGTACTGGAGGAAGGTTCGCCAGCGGACTTCATCCTGCTCCCGGCGCAAACCCTCAGCGAGGCGGTGGTCGCGCGACCCCGGGTCCGCCAGGTGTTCAAGGCCGGCCGCTGTGTGGCCCAGGATGGCCGCTTGCTGGAGAGCCGCCTGTGAGCGCGCGCACTGGCCTGAAGGCCAGCTTCGTGGTCGGCTTCGATGGCCAGCAGCACGTGCTGTGGCGCCAGGGCGAGGTGGTGTTCGAGGGCGGGCAGATCCTCTTCGTCGGGCGTGATTTCCCCGGTGAGGTGAGCCAGTGGATCGACTACGGCCATGCCTTGATCGGCCCCGGCTTCATCGACCTGGATGCCCTGGGAGACCTGGACTCCACTGTCCTCGCCCTGGACAACGGCAGCGAATGGCATATGGGGCGCACCTGGTCCGAGCAGTATCTGCGGCGCGGGCCCCAGGAGTGCTACAGCGCCGAGGAAGAGCTGTTCAAGTACCGCTATGCCTTCGCCCAGTTGATCCGCAACGGCATCACCACGGCCATGCCGATCACCTCCATGTACTACCGGCGCTGGGCCGAGACCTACGAGGAATTCGCAGGTGTCGCCCAGGTCGCCACCGAGCTGGGTTTGCGCACCTACCTTGGCCCTTGCTACATGAGCGGCATGACCTACGCCAAGGCCGACGGCTCGCCGGCCCAGCACTGGGATGAAACCGCCGGGCTCGCGGGCTTGGCCGCCGCGGAGCGTTTCTTTCGCGACTACGACGGCCATCACCAGGGCCTGATTCGTGGGGCGCTGTTGCCGGATCGTATCGAAACCTGCACGCCCGAGCTGCTGGCGCGCAGCGCCGCTTTGCAGGCCGAGCTGGCCGCGCCGTTGCGCCTGCATTGCTGCCAGTCCCGCTTCGAGGTCAACCTGGTGCGCGAGTTGCGGGGTGTCAGTTCGCTGCAATGGCTCGAAGGCTTCGGCCTGCTCAACCGCCAAACCATATTGCCCCACGGCATCTACCTGGACGCCCCCGATGACCTTGCCCGGCTGCGCGAAAGCGGCGCCAGCCTGGTCCATTGCCCGGTGGTGTTCGCCCGTGAGGGGGAGGCGCTGGACTCGTTCGGCGCCTACCTCGAACAGGGCATCAACCTGGCCATGGGCACCGACACCTTCCCGGCGGACATGCTCGACAACCTGCGCCAGGGCCTGAGCATCGCCCGAGTCATGGACGGCAACGCCGAGCGCACCCGCATCATCGACCTCTACAATGCCGCCACCCTCGGCGGCGCCCGCGCGCTCGGTCGCGACGACCTGGGCCGCCTGGCCCCCGGCGCGCGCGCCGACATCACCGTGTTCCGCCTGGGCGCCTTCCACCAAGGGCCGTTCTTCGACCCGATCAAGAACCTGGTCACCGCCGGGCACGGGGACGATTGCATCGCCAGCTACATCGATGGGCGCTGCGTGATGCAGAACGGCCGGTTGCCCGGCATCGACCTGCAGGTGTTGCAGGGCAGGGCGGACCTGTTGTTCCAGAAACAGATGCAACACCACGCCCTGCGCGCGCCAGGCGAGCCGTATTGGCGGGAGCTGTTCCATCCGGTCATCCCGTATGCGGATACGACCAGTGCGCGGGCACCGTTGAGCGATGTCGGGCCGCCTGGAGAGTAATACTGACTCTGCATGAACGTACGAAAGCCGCCTCCAATTGGGGCGGCTTTTTAGTGGGCGGGCGAAAAGGCGTCGAAGGGCCAGGTAGAGGGATGACGAAGCTCTTCGGAAGGCACCGACATACAGGCTATCGAGGGCTCCGTACGCTGCGGGTTTTGCACGTGGCGGCTGGTTTTGCGCCATGTCGGTTCTTCAGACAGGATGCTTGATGAGACTTACACGCTTGGACGAACTCGGAGCACGCCCCTCGACCTACCTGGCGCGGATGCGTGTCGAGCAGCTGATCGATCTGCCTCGGTTGTTTGCGGTGATCGATGCCGACCCGGCGCTGATCGGGGCGGGGGTGGTTTATATCGATGCGCAGTACAGCATCATCAGCCTGCGTAGGTTTCAGGCGGTGTGTAGTGTGGTGCCGAAGTGGTTGGTGATTCAGGAGGTCCGACGCGCTGTTACACCGCAGCAGTATGCCGATCAAGTTCTAGATGATCGCCGGGAATCTCGTGTCCTTACAGAAGTAGCCAATGTGGGGTTGGCCTGCGCTAGTGCAGTCCTGGGTGTGGTGCTTTTGGTGGTGGGTGGCGGAATAGTCACGCTGCCTGTCGGGATCACTAAGCTGATTGTATTTCTTGGCTCGGCAGGGGTCAGCGCAGCAGTAATACAATGTAGTATAGGAGGTGTGCGAGTCTTAGGTGAAGTTGTCGACCCAGAGGCTATTGATGCGCTGGACAATCGAGGATGGTATCAGCTGGTGACTCAGCTACTTGACGCAATATCGCTTCTCGCAGTTGTGGGAGGCTCATATAGCATGATCAGGTATCTACAGGTTCGAAAAAATGTGACTGGGAGTAGTTGGCTGGAATTGCTGAAGCCGTTAAGTCGTCAGCAGCGCAAGTCGCTACATGATGAAGTGTTGCGCATCAAGCATCCCAGTCTTACCAATAAACAATTAAAACTCGCTCAGCGAAGGGGAGTGAGGAAAAAGCGCCTGACTGCGGAAGAAATGAACCGTGCGACAGTGACGTTAATCGGAGATGCGTTGGCGAATATGGCCAGTGTGGCTGGAAGTTCCCGGGTTCAGTCCATTGCAGTTACTCTCATCGAGTCTGATTCAGAATGATATTATCCAGAAGGCTTCCGGTTTGGATCAGGCCCTATATCTTGGTCTTCTTGATTAGCATGATCCTCACTGTAATTTCCAGTGGGGCTTCAGTGGTCATAGTCGCGCAGTGGATTACTTTCGGCTTTCCAAAAGAGCTAGAAATGTTTCTTGCAGCGAGCGCGTTGGGTTTGTTTGTCTGGATACAGTCGTTCTTAGTGCTCAGAGCCCATCCACGAGCGGTCACAACGCTCGTGGTGATACTGCTGCTGTGTCTCGTGAGCATTCTGGCAGGTTACAAGGCGACGCCAAATCCTAAGATTGTCGTCATGTTCGCTATTCTGCCTTTGACAGCGTTATGGCTAATGAACACTCGACGCTACCGGGGTCTTTGGAAGCGCCTCTGCGTCATGCGCAGGCGCCGTACCCGCCAGCGGCGCCTGATCAGGCAGCTCAAACGAACGCGCAGGCGTTAAATTTTTGATCCTTTTGATAACGGCGTCGTCTTTGCGGACGTATTTGCGGGTAAACCGGAGCGCCGAATAGGACAGTTCAGCAAGATAAGGAACTTTTTGTGGAAGGTATTCAAACGATCGCCGTAAGCGTCATGGAGTTTGATCCAGAATGATGCGTGCTGAAAAAATACCTGCTGGGTTTAGGCCCTACCTGCCGATATTTTTGGCAATTTATTTTCTTACTTTTGCATCCGCCGCTGCTGCGTTGTTTGGCGTAGTCGAAGCGCTAGGTGTGCGGGATGTTGGTGTCTTGAATTTTGCATTGATGGTTTGCGGTACGTATATAGTTGTGCAGAATTTTTTGTAATGCGGGCTCATCCCCGGGCGCTTAGTTCGCTGGTAGTGTCATTTCTGATATTTTTTATCGGCACGCTTCTAACCCTTGGATTCTCTCCGAAGACCGATTTCTCACTGATGACCGGGTTTCCCTCATTAATTGCCTTGTGGCTGCTGAACACCCGTCGCTTCCGAGGCCTCTGGAAACGCCTCTGCGTCATGCGCAGGCGCCGCACGCGCAGGCGTTAGCGTTTTGATCGTCCTGATTACGGCGTCGTCTTCGAGGACGCCTTCGCGGGTAAACCCGCTCCCACAGGTTCCGAGGCGCTATCAAGAACACCGCTGTACCTGTGGGGGCAAACCCACAGGCTTGAGTTGTTCGCACAAGTCGATACATGCAGGTCCTGTGGGAGCGGGTTTACCCGCGAATAGGCCCGTGCCGCAACACAAGACTGTTGTTCCTGCCTGGCCGCTCCCGCGGCGCGGCAGACAACAGCGCAGGGCCTGTGGAGGTGGGGCTTGTCAGCGATAGCGACCCGTCACCCGCGGCTCGCCTCCAGCGCCTGCGCCAGGTCCGCGATGATGTCGTCGCAGTGCTCGATCCCGATCGACAACCGCACCATGTCCCTTGGCACGCCAGCCTTCTCCAGCTCTTCATCATTGAGCTGCCGATGCGTGGTGGATGCCGGATGACAGGCCAGTGACTTGGCATCGCCAATGTTCACCAACCGCACCACCAGCTTCAGTGCATCGATGAATCGCGCCCCGGCTTCCTGGCCGCCCTTGATCCCGAACGAAAGAATCGACGCCGGTTTGCCGCCGGTGTAGCGGCGTGCCAGGGCGTGCTCGGGATGGTCCGGCAAGCCGGCATATTTCACCCAGGCGACCTGTTCATGCCCTTTTAGGTAGTGGGCCACCTTCAGGGCGTTTTCCGTATGCCGCTCCATGCGCAGGGCCAGGGTCTCCAGCCCCTGCAAGATCAAGAAGGCATTGAACGGCGACAGCGCCGCGCCGGTGTTGCGCAGCGGCACCACGCGGCAGCGGCCGATGAAGGCGGCAGGGCCGAAGGCTTCGGTGTAGGTGACGCCGTGGTAGGACGGGTCGGGGGTGTTGAGCAGGGCGAAGCGTTGCTTGTGGTCGGCCCAGGGGAATTTGCCGGAGTCGATGACGATGCCGCCGATGCTGGTGCCGTGGCCGCCGATGTACTTGGTCAGCGAGTGCACGACGATGTCGGCGCCGTGCTCGAAGGGGCGACACAGGATCGGGGTGGCGACGGTGTTGTCGACGATCAGCGGCACGCCGTGGCGATGGGCAGCGTCGGCCAGGGACTGGAGGTCGACGATGTTGCCGGCCGGGTTGCCGATGGATTCGCAGAACACGGCCTTGGTGCGCTCGTCGATCAAGGCTTCGAGGGCGGCGATGTCGTCGTGCGGCGCGAAGCGGGTCTGGATGCCCATGCGCGGCAGGGTGTGGGCCAGTAGGTTGTAGGTACCGCCGTAGAGTTTGGCCACCGAGACGATGTTGTCGCCGGCTTCGGCGACTGTCTGGATGGCGTAGGTGATGGCGGCCATGCCCGAGGCCACGGCCAGGGCGCCGACGCCGCCTTCGAGCGCAGCCATGCGCTGTTCGAGGACGTCGTTGGTGGGGTTCATGATGCGTGAATAGATGTTGCCGGCCACTTTCAGGTCGAACAGGTCGGCGCCGTGCTGGGTGTCGTCGAAGGCGAACGAGGTGGTCTGGTAGATCGGGACGGCGACGGCCTTGGTGGTCGGGTCGGGGCTGAAGCCCGCATGGATGGCCAGGGTTTCCAGCTTCATGTATCGATCCTTGAGTCGTGGTGGAAGCGTTTGAGCATGGAGGCTGGGGGGAGGGTGGTCAAGGTGAGGCCAAACCCTCGAGGCCCTGGAGCGCTGGCGTAGTCTCAGGCCGCGTCTCCCGGCGCTTGTTGGCCACTCCAAACGGCACATGCACCATCGGCAGGTCACCGGCCACCGAGGTCAGGTGGCTGCGCTGGTCATCGAAGAACATGTGCGGCTTGAGGATCGACAGCACCCGGTCCTTTTCCATGCCGCCCAAAAAGAACGACTCGTCCGGCGACACGCCCCAGTTCTTCAAGGTGGTCACCACCCGCTCATGGGATGGCGCATTTCGGGCGGTGACGATGGCGATGCGCAGGATGCGCTTGTAGTCCGGGTTCTGGGCCAGCTTCTGGTCCTCCAGGGTGCGGATGTGCGAGAGCTTGCGGTAGAGGTCCGCCAGCGGGCCTGGCTGGTGGGGGATGGCTTTTCGGTCGCGCTCGTGGGCCTGGAACTCGTCGAGGTCGTGATGCTGCTTGTACACGCTTTCGGCCTCGTCATCGGCGATCACGCCGTCGAAGTCGAAGGCCACCCGCAGCTCGGTGTCGATTTCATCGTCGTAGATGCGGGTCGGCAGCACCAGGCCTGCGGGGTAGTCGGCGTCGATGGCGCGCTGCACGTCCTGTTCATGGGCGCTGAGAAACAGCGAGGCATTGAACGCGGGGATGTACTCGTAGGGCGAGCGGCCGGACATGAACGCGGCCCGGGTGATGGCCAGGCCGTAATGGTCGATCGAGCGGAACACGCGCAGGCCGGTTTCGGGCGAATTGCGCGACAGCAGCACCACCTCCACCGGCAACTGTTCGGGGAAGGCCTTGTTGATGCTCAGGAAGCGCCGGATGAACGGGAAGGCGACGCCCTTGGGGAAAGGCTCGTCGAGGTTCTGTTCCTGGTGCTGGCGGTACGCCTCGACCCCTTCGGTCTTGTAGATGTTGTCGGACACGGTAAGGTCGAACAGTGCGCTGGAGGCGACGCCGACGACAAGTTTCTGCTCGATGGGGTAGGGCATGGGGCCTCCGCAGGGATGCTGTGCCCGCCAGATTACCCCAACGACGCCACGCTGTTGAGCAGGGTCTTCACCAACTGCGCCTGGCGTGTGGCGCCGGTCTTGGCGAATACCCCGCGTAGATGCGCACGCACGGTATTGCGTGAAACGCCCAGGGCATCGGCGGTTTCGTCCAGGGTCTGCCCGTCCATCACCAGCATCGCCACTTCGGTTTCCGTGGGCGTGAGCTGGAACAGGCTGCGCAGCAGGTGCCGCGAGGCCTGGGGCGAGTCCGCCGGGTCGCGGATGAACAGCGCCACCGCCGGCCTGCGGGTGCCTTTGCCGGCCTGGTAGTTGAGGGGGATGGGCCGCAGCAGCAGATTGAGCGGCATCTCGCCGCTGGGCCGCGACAGGGTGAGCACTTCCAGCTCGTCCAGCCCGCGCTGGCGGTGGCGCAGCACGGTCTGGACCGCCTGCTGCAAGGCGCGGTTCTCGTGGCTGACGTACGCACACAGCTTCTCTTGCCGGCACACCAGGCCATCGCCTTCGTCGAACAACCGCTGCGCCGCGCTGTTGCAGCGCAGTTTGCGGCCGTTTTCGTCGAGGATCACCGTACCGACCATCAGACGGTCGATGGTCGCGGCATACAGCTGGCGCTCGGAGTCGAGCTGGTCCACCGCCGAATGCAGGTCCACCGCCTGCTGCACGTGCGGCAGCAGCAGGCGCACCAGGGCGGTTTCCTGCGTGTCGAAGTCCGGCCCGGCGTGCCCGCGGCTGGCGAACAGGGCACAGTGCATGCCGGCGTTGGTCACCATGTTGGCCACCAGCACATGGCGCAGGTCCAGCGGTTGCAGGTAGTTGCGGTAGAAGTCGTGGGCCAGCCACACCTCGCTGCCCATCACCTGGTCGGCCGTGGCCACCTGATCGGCGGGCCAGTCGAGGAAGGGGCAGATGGAGTAGTAGTACTCGCTGTAGGACGGCTCGCCGGGCAGCAGCGGGCCGTGGGTCGAGGCGTTGACGATCAGGCCGGGGCGTTCGTGTTCCGGGTTGCGCAGCACCAGGGTGATGAAACTGGCATCCAGGCGCTGGCGCAGCTGTTCGAGAAAGCTGCCCCACGGCGTGGCTTCGAGAGGGCCCTGATAGACCAGGGCAAGCAGGGCGCTGAGCGCTTCGGTAGCGATGGGGGCCGGGTGGTGAGCGGTCATGCTGCGCCTCGCGGGTATCGGGAAGGGCAGTATTGATGGGGGGCTTGCCCGGTAAATCGTCTGTTTGGACTAAATGCCGTTCCGCTCAAGGGTTGGCGCAGTACCTGTGGGGCCTTGCGTCGCGATTGGGCTGCAAGGCAGCCCCAAACCAGTCAGCCTCAATCCGAGGAGAACCCCATGATCTATGCTCGTTCAGATGGCAGCAATTGGCTACTGCGCAAGGAAGCACCCACCCATGGGCGCCCTACGAGAACAACGAGAAGATGAAGACTCCCACCTTGAAGCAGGAATGGCCAAACCTGGTGCTCTGGGCATTTCTGCTGTCGCCCATTCTCATCCGGACATTCGCCAACCCGTACGCGAAAATCGACCTGCTGGCCTTGTACACCATTGCCATCTCGGTGCTGTGGCTCGCGGCAATCCGCTTCGCTTCAGTCAACCAGTTCAGGCTCCATGTGCTGTTGTTGCCGTTCTACCTGCTGGCCACGATCGACCTGTTCCTGACGCTCAACTTCAACTCCCGGTTGACGGCGGCCTACCTGTTCATCGGCCTGACCAACTACAAGGAGGCCAGCGACTTGCTGGCCGCCTACTGGAAGCCCATCGCCTTCGTCCTGCTGGTGTTCGTGGCGTTCTACGGGGTGGGGTTGGCGGGGCTGTACCGGCGCAGGTTGCCCACGAGCCGGCTGATGTTCGCCTTGAGCCTGTTCGCCTTGCTGCTGGGGTACGGCGCGTACTTCTACAAGACGGTCCGGCTCAACTCGCTCGGCCCAGGCGCGGTGCTGGACCTGGCCGCCAAAGACCAGAGCACCCCTGTCGGGTACCTCTCGCAAATCGGCCTGACCGCCCATCTGCATGGCCAAACCATGAAATACATCAAGCAGCGCCAGGAGTCCGAGGTCAAGATCACCGGTCTTTCGGACGACTCGAACATCGAAACCGTCGTCTTCGTGATCGGCGAGTCATCGCGGCCACACAACTGGTCGCTCTACGGCTACCACAGGCCGACCACGCCGAACCTCGACAAGCGCCTGGGGCTGTACAAGTTCAACCGCATGTGCACCACCGCGCCGTATACGTCGCTCGCGGTGCCCTCGATGCTGAGCCTGTCCCCCATCTCCGACTGGGACCGGATCGCCTCGACCAAATCGCTGGTGGGCATCTACCGTGCGGCGGGCTACATGACCCATTGGTTGTCCGTGCAGGAAGTCGACAGTTTTGGCGGCATCATTCCGCATATCGCCGCCGAGGCGCACAGCCGGCAGTATTTCGAGCGCAGTTATGACGCCGCGCTGTTGCCCGTGCATGAACAGATCCTGCACACCCCCAATGCCAAGCGGGCCATCTTCATCCACATCAAGGGCAGCCATTTCGACTACGCGCGCCGTTATCCGGACAGCTTCAGGCAGTTCCAGCCTGCCACCGACAGCGCCAAGGACAGCATCATCGCCCATTACGACAATACCGTGCTCTACACCGACTGGCTGCTGCACACGCTCATGAGCCAGCTGGAAGCCAGCAACAGACCGTCGGTCCTGGTCTACACCTCCGATCACGGTGAAAACCTCATGGACGATCATCGCGGGTTGCTGGGCCATGGCATTGGCAACGAGTATGACCTGTCGGTCTCGGCGTTCATCTGGGCCACCGCCAATGTGTCGGGCCACCAGAGCGCCAAGCTGAAAAAACTCCAGCAGCGCGCAGACCAGAAGGTCAGCATTTCTTCCCTGCCGCATACGCTGCTGGGGCTCACAGGGGTGCATACCGACGGCTACAACAGTGCGGAGGATTTGCTGAGCGACGATTTCGTCCCGTCGACATGCCCCTACCTGCTCGGTTCAGGTTTTGTGCCCTCGTTCGAGTTCGGCACCCGCTGAACAGGCGCAGGCGCGACGGCGTGGCGCCGCGCCCGCTTCGCTCAGAGGCTGAGCAAGGTTTCGACGATGCGCTCGGCGGCGGCTTCGGCCGACTCGCGCTGGGTATCGATGTGCAGCTGCGGGTTAACCGGTGGCTCGTACGGCGAGTCGATGCCGGTGAAGTTCTTCAGCTCACCACGCCGGGCTTTCTGGTACAGCCCCTTGGGGTCGCGCTGCTCGGCCAGGGCCAGCGGGGCGTCGATGAAGATCTCCAGGAAGTTGCCTTCCCCGGCCAGGCCCCGGGCCATGTCGCGCTCGGCGCGGAACGGCGAGATGAACGAAACCAGGGTGATCAACCCGGCATCGAGCATCAGCTTGGCCACCTCCGCCACGCGGCGGATGTTCTCCACCCGGTCCGCTTCGGTGAAGCCCAGGTCGCGGTTAAGGCCATGACGCACGTTGTCGCCGTCGAGCAGGTAAGTGTGCCGGCCCAGGGCGTGCAGCTTGCGCTCCACCAGGTTGGCGATGGTCGACTTGCCGGCCCCCGACAACCCGGTGAACCACAGCACGCGCGGGCTCTGGCCCTTGAGCGCGGCGTGGGCGTCGCGGTTGACGTCGATGGCCTGCCAGTGCACGTTCTGCGCCCGGCGCAGGGCAAAGTGCAGCATGCCGGCGCCGACCGTTCGGTTGCTCAGACGGTCGATGACGATGAAACCGCCGGTGTCGCGGTTGTCGGCATAGGCATCGAACGGGATCGGGCGGTCCAGGTGCAGGTTGCACACACCGATGCCGTTGAGCTCCAGGGTCTTGGCGGCGAGCTGCTCGAGGCTGTTCACGTCCACCCGGTGCTTGAGGTTGGCGCAGCTCATGCCCACGGTGCGGCAGCCGATCTTCATCAGGTACGGGCGGCCGGGCAGCATGGCTTCCTCGTCCATCCACACCAGGGTGGCCTCGAACTGATCCGCCACCGCGGGCGGGGCATCGGCCAGGGCGATCAGGTCGCCACGGCTGATGTCGATCTCATCCTTGAGCACCAGGGTCACGGCCTGGCCGCACTCGGCACGCTGCTGCGGGCCGCTGGCGCCGAGGATCTCGGTGACCTCGCTCTGCTGGCCTGAAGGCAGCACGCGGATGCGCTCGCCAACGCTCACGCTGCCGGCGGCGACGTTGCCGCAGTAGCCGCGAAAATCCAGGTTGGGGCGGTTGACCCACTGCACCGGCAGGCGGAACGGCGCCTGGCTGGCACGGGCCTGCTCCAGCGGCACGTCCTCGAGATGCGCCAGCAGGCTCGGGCCGGTGTACCACGGGGTGTTGGGGCTGGGGGTGAGCATGTTGTCGCCGCGCAGCGCCGACAGCGGGATGCACTGGATGTCGTCCAGGCCGATCTGCGCGGCGAAGGCCCGGTAGTCGGCTTCGATGCGCTCGAAGACCGCCTGGGAGTAATCCATCAGGTCGAGCTTGTTGACCGCCACCACCACCTTGCGGATGCCCAGCAGCGACACCAGGTAGCTGTGCCGGCGGGTCTGGGTCAGCAGGCCTTGGCGGGCATCCACCAGGATCACCGCCAGGTCCGCGGTGGAGGCACCGGTGACCATGTTGCGGGTGTACTGCTCGTGGCCGGGAGTGTCGGCGACGATGAACTTGCGTTTTTCGGTGGCGAAGAAGCGGTATGCCACATCGATGGTGATGCCTTGCTCGCGCTCGGCGGCCAGGCCATCCACCAGCAGGGCGAAGTCCAGGTCATCGCCTTGGGTGCCGAGCCTTTTCGAGTCGGCTTCGAGCTGGCCGAGCTGGTCTTCGAACAGCACCTTGGACTCGTACAGCAAACGGCCGATCAGGGTGCTCTTGCCGTCATCGACGCTGCCGCAGGTGATGAAACGCAGCAGTTGCTTGTGCTGTTGCGCTTGCAGGTAGGGGGTGAGTTCGTCGTGCTGGGCTTGGGTGATGGCGTTCATCAGAAGTACCCCTCTTGTTTTTTCTTCTCCATGGAACCGGCCGAATCGCTGTCGATCAGGCGGCCCTGGCGTTCCGAGGTGCGGCTGACCAGCATCTCGCTGATGATCGCCGGCAGGTCGTCGGCGTCGCTGTCGATGGCGCCGGTGAGCGGGTAGCAACCCAGGGTGCGGAAACGCACCTTGCGCATCTGCGGGGTCTCGCCGTCACGCAGCGGCAGGCGGTGGTCGTCGACCATGATCAGGGTGCCGTCGCGTTCCACCACCGGGCGTTCCTTGGCGAAGTACAGCGGCACGATCGGGATCTGCTCCAGGTAGATGTATTGCCAGATGTCCAGTTCGGTCCAGTTCGACAGCGGGAACACCCGCAGGCTTTCGCCCTTGCGCTTGCGCGTGTTGTACAGGCGCCACAGCTCCGGGCGCTGCTGTTTTGGGTCCCAGCGATGCTGCTCGGAGCGCAGCGAGAACACGCGCTCCTTGGCCCGGGATTTTTCCTCGTCGCGCCGCGCGCCGCCAAAGGCTGCGTCGAAGCCGTGGTGGTCCAGCGCCTGCTTCAGGCCTTGGGTCTTCCACACATCGGTGTGCAGCGCCGAGCCGTGGGTGAAGGGGTCGATGGCCTTTTCCACGCCTTCAGGGTTGATGTGTACCAGCAGTTCCAGACCCAGGCGCTCGGCGGTCTGGTCGCGAAACTCGATCATCTCGCGGAATTTCCAGGTGGTGTCCACGTGCAGCAGGGGGAAGGGCGGTTTGCCCGGGGCGAAGGCCTTCATGGCCAGGTGCAGCATCACCGCGCTGTCCTTGCCGATGGAGTAGAGCATCACCGGGTTTTCACACTCGGCCACCACTTCGCGGATGATCTGGATGCTCTCGGCTTCCAGCCATTGCAGATGAGTCAACATTGGATACCTCCTCGTGATCGTCCGGGCTGTGGCCCGGTTGACGCCACGGTAGGCAATGCGCCCCCGGTGCTTCTTCGTCTGGTCAGACGAAGTGCGCCGGGGGCGTGAAAATCACCTCGCGGCGGCGTGCAGGGATTCGGCGCGGGCCTTCACCGCCAGGGCCACGGCGTCGAAGCCCTGCTTGACCCAGGGGCCGTGGTTGGCCATGACCGTATCGGCGGTCGGGCCGAGGAACTGGTCGGTGGTGTGGTAGCGGCAGCTGTCGGGGCCGGTGCGCTCGATCAGTTGTTCGCGGCGGGCGGCGTCCGGGTTGCCGGCGCTGGCGTGCATTTCCCAGGCCAGCAGGCGGTGCGGTTCGAAGTCGGCCAGGTGCTCGACCACATGCAGCAGTTCACCCGGCCTGGCCGGGTTGGGCAGGAACAGGTTGACCGGCTCGCCCAGGCGCAGGGTGGACTCGACCTTGACCGTGTAGGGGTTCCACTGGGGGTAGCTGGGCAGGTCGGTGAGGACCGACCAGACCAGCTCGGCGGGAGCGGCGATGTCCACGGTGACGGAGCGAACCAGGTTTTTTTCTGTTGTCATCAAGGTTTCCTCGTTGGGTGGCCCCGCGCCCGGGCGGGGCGCGGGAGAGCCGGGTGGCCCAACGGGAGATCGTCGCCAGTTGCGACGGGGCGCTCCTCGTCCGTTTGGATGAAGGCAGGGCTTCATCTCGACACAACCGAAGTAATCCTGCTGGGAGCCAGGCATTGTGCCGTGGCACCGGAGGCTCGGAGGAATCCGTTGTAGAAAAAACAGGCGGCCGGCGAGGGAGGGCGGGCACACCACCAAGCTGTTAGAACGCTGAGCTTTCGCCGCACGCGTGGGTGCTTAGGATGCTGAAAAGGAACGGGTTGTCGAAGGAGCAAGACTTGAACATTTCCCTATTCAGTAACACACCCACCGTCATGGTGTTGGACAATCGCGGCTTACGTGTACGAAATGTCGCCTTCCACCGCCATCCCGATGCACCAGAGGTAACGGACACGCGCATCACCTACCATCGCCACGATGCCCGTGGCTTTCTGGCCCAGAGCACCGACCCGCGCCTGCACGAGGCCGGGTTGGCCAACTTCACCTACCTGACGAGCCTTGTCGGCGAGGTCTTGCGCACGCAAAGCGTCGATGCAGGTACATCCCTGGCCCTGAGCGATGTCGCCGGTAGGCCATGCCTGACGCTACACAACCTCAGCCCCGACAAGCACGACCCGCCCGTGACCCGCACCTGGCAGTACGAGGACGCCTCGCTGCCGGGCCGCCCGCTCAGCGTGACGGAGCAGGTGGCCGATGCGCCGGCACGCATCATCGAACGCTTTGTCTGGGCAGGCCCCACGCCAGAAGCCCAGGCGCAAAACCTGGTTGGCCGGTGCATTCGCCACTACGACACCGCCGGGCGGGTGAGGACCGAGCGCATGGCCTTGACCGGTGTGTCTCAGTCAGTCACCCGGCAATTGCTCAAGGACGCGGCCAACCCCGACACCGTCGTCGATTGGCAGGGCGAAGACGACGCCGGGCTGGAGCCTGTCGTCCACACTACCCTGACCACCACCGATGCCACCGGGGCAGTGCTGAGCACCCAGGATGCCGCAGGCCACAGGCAACGCCTGAGCTACGACGTGGCCGGCCAGCTCGCCAGCAGCTGGCTGATGCTCAAGGGCGGCGCCGAGCAGGTGATCGTCAAATCCCTCAGTTACTCGGCTGCCGGCCAGAAGCTGCGCGAGGAACACGGCAACGGGGTGGTGACGACCTACACTTACGAGCCCGACACCCAGCGGCTGTCCGCCATCAAGACCGAGCGTCAGGGCAGCGGGGCGAAGGTGCTGCAGGACCTGCGCTACGCCTACGACCCGGTGGGCAATGTACTGAGCGTGCGCAACGACGCCGAAGCCACGCGTTTCTGGCGCAACCAGAAGGTGTTGCCCGAAAACACCTACACCTAC
>Ga0153917_1000242_pt1 | contig 45387 bp, 46 predicted proteins | sample TSFL001MetaG_FD_104695 | JGI IMG/M metagenome (GOLD analysis project Ga0153917, IMG submission 104695) | Attine ant fungus gardens microbial communities from Florida, USA - TSFL001 MetaG | ecosystem: Host-associated > Fungi > Mycelium > Unclassified | place: USA: Florida, Paynes Creek Historic...
TCCCGAGTAAGGCCCAGGGCACGTGCTTCAGTAGTTTTTTAGTATCCATAGTAAGACCTGGTTTTTTATGTAAAGAAAAAAGGGTCAGGGTTCGTTGTGAGGAGGTATTGATTAATGCTGGAGGGATCGTGCCAGATCCTCGCGCATGTAAAGGAAGGTAAATGGGCGAGTGGTTGTAAGTCGTGGGTAAGCGGTCAAAGATGCGGGCGAGTGGTTCAGACTCGCCTCAAACGGTAAAAATTATGTGATTTAGATCACTATGTTAGCGTCGCTGTCTCTTTCGCCAGGTAGCCTTCCAGCGTATCCAGAAGCTTATCTTTCAGCCATTGCGGCTCCAGAACCTGAATGTCGGGCAGCCAGTAGAAAATCAGCGGCAGGATCTGATTCTCGTGCGCAGCCTGGCAACGCAGCGTTGTGCCGCTGTGTTGTTCGGCTATCAGCTCTTGCTCTGGCAGTAAATTTCGGCGTCTGAAGTAGTGTGAAATATTATTGTTTATGAATATTTTCACCTCGAAAGTATCTTCTGAGACCCACGGGCCGGGACTTTTTTCCAGCAGCGCAAGGGTGCTTTCTTCAGGGGTAAATGTGGCGCTATGAATATCAAACCAGCTTATCTGGCTTAGCGAAAAGGATTTCAGCCTGCTATTTTCGGTGGCTTGTAAATACCATATATTTTTTTTGTTAATGAGTTTGTAAGGGTTAATTAGACGCGTTTTGCCTTTATAAACGATCTGGCAAACATTACAGTTTTTAATCGATTTCTCAATATTGGGTAAATGACGGCGAATATCCATTTTCACGGTATGTTCGGCATTGTTGCCCAGAATGAGAATATGATTGTCATCTACGCGAGTTTCGAGCTGTTGCCAAAAGTCGGCATTTCGCTCTGGGAAAAAATTATCAGCATTCAGGAAGTTAGCAATGGTGTGATGCAACCCCTGCCCGGAGGGTGCTTGTGGTGAGTGGATCAGGCGATATTGCCCATTACCGGTATGCTCAACGATGGGGGAAAGTGCATTCAAATCACGATACACGGTGCGCTCAGTAATTTTAAATTTTTCCATCAGTGCACTTCGGTTTACCACACCGTTTAAATGTAGCTCTACCAGAATATCGACCAGACGTTCAGCCGAGCGGCTCCGCGTCGCATTAGCCATAAGGTATTCCTGTTAATTTAATGGATCTACGCTGAATTATGCGGGCAGCACTGACACGGGATGTCAGTATTCAGACGCAGTAAATTTCTCTTATGGTTATATAACGGCGTGATTTAGCGGAAACCTTAATATTTTTTGCGGGAAGCCGCGCTGGCCGGGGGATAGCCAGCGCGTAGGGGGTCAGATGACAGCGTCCATCTCCATCATTACCGGGTGGAAACGGCGTTTAAAATAGATCAGGCCGTGTCCCTCCTGGCTCAGAATGATATTTTTAATTTCAACCAGATAGACCAGATGTGTGCCAATGGTCTGCACCTGGCTTATCTCTCCTTCAAGGCTTGCCAGCGCACCTTTGAGCACCGGTTGTGCCAGCGGGCCTTTTTGCCAGCAGGAAAGCGTAAAACGCTCTTCCATCGCCATACCGGTCATCCCGGCGAAATGACGAGCCATGATCTCCTGCTCGTGGTTCAGCACGTTAACACACAGTCTGCCGTTCCCCTGAAAAACTGGATTCATGGCGCTGTTGGCGTTGATGCACACCATCAACGACGGCGGCGTATCCGTTACCGAGCAGACTGCGGTGGCAGTAATGCCGCAGCGACCCGCATCGCCTTCGGTGGTGACAATATTGACCGCGGCCGACAGGCTGGCCATCGCGTCGCGAAAACGCAGGCGTTGTTCATCTGATTGCATTGAAACCTCCCGCTGCGTTATTTCAGCAGCTTGTCCAGCATGTTGATATCGGTGTTGTTGTGCAGGTGCGGTACCGTCCAGCCGTGCTGATCGTACTCAGACATGCAGCGGTCGACCATCGCCATCATTTTGTCCATGTTGCCGGAGCTCTGCGCCTGACGCAGGCATTGCAGGCGAATTTCGTCCTGGCTGCCGGAGTAGTTGATCTCATACAGCTCATGACGGCCGCCAAACTCGCTGCCGATGGCATCCCACATCAGTTTCAAAATCTTGATGCGCTCAACGTGATCCATACCGTTAGAGCCGCGCACGTACTTCGCCAGATACTGGTCGATCTGCGGGTTGTTCAGATCACGGGCGCTGGACGGGAGGTAGATCAGGCCGGACGTCACGTTACGCTCGATGATGTTTTTGATCTTCGCATAGGCCATCGGTGCCATAACGCGATAGGTTTGCAGCGCGGCATGATCCGGCAGATACGCGCCGTTCACCCACGGGGTCGCTTCTGAACACATGGAGTCGCTCAGCGCCCAGAACATATTGCGCCAGGCCACCACTTCACCCAGGTCTGCCTGCACGCCACGGAACTCCAGCGTCCCGGTACACTCCAGCGATTTCTTCAGCAGGGCAGTGATAAAGTCGAGTTTGACCGCCAGACGCACGCAGGCTTGCAGCGGATACATGCGCGCAAACCCCCCCTCCATGGTCCAGCGACGGCAACGGTCGAAATCGCGGTAGATCAGCACGTTTTCCCACGGGATCAGCACATGATCCATCACCAGAATGGCGTCGTTCTCGTCGAAGCGGCTGGAGAGCGGGTAGTCGTAAGGGGAGCCGGTTGCGCCTGCCACCATCTCGTAAGAGGCGCGGGAGATAAGCTTCACGCCTTCGGCATCCATCGGAGCGACGAACATCAGCGCGAAGTCCGGGTTTTCACCCATCACCTGTGCAGAGCCAAAGCCAATCATGTTGTAGTGGGTTAGCGCCGAGTTGGTTGCGACTACTTTGGCGCCGCTGACGATAATCCCGGCGTCGGTCTCTTTCTCCAGCTTGATGTAGACATCTTTCACTTCATCGGCGGGTTTGTGGCGATCGATCGGTGGGTTAACAATCGCGTGGTTAAAGTACAGGCCGGTTTCCTGAATGCGCGTGTACCAGTTGCGGGCGTTCTGCTCGAACTGGCCGTAGAAGGCCGGGTTCGCGCCAAGCGCGCAGCCAAATGCGGCTTTGTAATCCGGCGTGCGTCCCATCCAGCCGTAGCTCAGGCGCGACCACTCGGCGATGGCATCGCGTTGCTGGCGCAGGTCGTCGGCACTTTTCGCCACGCGGAAGAACTTATGGGTATAGCCACCGCTGCCGGTGTCGGTGCCCCAGCACAGCGTGTCCTGCATGTCCGGTTTGTGCAGGGCGTCGTACATCTGCGCGATGGAGGCCGCCGCATTACGAAACGCCGGATGGGTGGTGACGTCTTTGACGCGCTCGCCGTAGATATAAATCTCACGGCCGTCCTGGAGGCTTTTTAAATACTCTTCGCCGGTCAATGGACGTTTGGTATCAGCGCGGAAATCTTCAGGCTTCATAGGGACCTCGTATCGGAATAGGGTTGTTAAATTTATGTTTTGTTTTTGTTGTTTAATTGAAGCGTGAGAGAGGGGCGGCGTGAAGGGACGATTGGGACAACGGCGGGTACTTTTCGGGTGGGTATTAGAATTGTGATCGGTGTCCCCTCACCCCGGCCCTCTCCCCAAAGGGGCGAGGGGGTAATCGTTCCCTCTCCCCTTTGGGGAGAGGGTTAGGGTGAGGGGAAATTACGACACCGGTACTTTCTGCGCCCGATAACTGCTGGGCGAACACCCCACTAAGCGATTAAAAAATCGGGCGAAATAGGCCGGATCCTTAAATCCCAGCTGCCAGGCAATCTCGTTCACCGCGCTGTCGGAAAAAAGCAGTAGCCGTTTGGCCTCGCGCAGTTGTCGGTCGAAGATCAGCCGTTTCGGCGGACGGTTGGCGAAGCGGCGGCAGATATCGGTCAGGCGGGATTCAGTGAGATGCAGTTCGCAGGCGTAGTCCGGCACCGTCCAGTGCTGGTGGTAGTGGGTGTCGATCATCTGGTTAAAACGCTGGAACAGCTTCAGCTCGCCGCGTATCCCACTGGCGGCGTGGTCGTCGAGCTTTGCATTGCGCAATAGCAAAGTGAACACCGCCTGGGCCAAAAGTACCAGCGTATGTTCGCGTCCGGGCAGCTGTTCCGTGGATTCACGTTCGATCAGCCGCCAGTAGTGTTTCAGCGCCGCCAGCTCGTCCGGTTTGTCGGCCAGGGACAGGCAGATCCCCGGCAGACCGAAGGTTTCACGCGTGCCGGGGTAGAGCACTTCCAGCAGCGGCCAGATCAGACCTTCGCGTACCGTCAACACATGCCCGTCGCTGTCGGATTCGGTGATAAAGGCGTGCGGCACCGACGGCGGCGTGAGCACAAACAGCGGTGCCTGCACCGAATAGCGATGATCGTCGAGCTGAAGCTCAATCTGCCCGGTATCAAGAAAATGCATCTGAAAGAACTGGTCGTGGCGATGCGCCTGCATGTCGCGGCCAAAAAAGGCCGCCATGCGGGCAAACGACTGATAATGCACATCGTCGGTGCCCAGACTTTCGTCATACTCCTTGCTGATATCAATGTTGGCGATAGGGCTCTGGCACATGATCGTTCCTCTGTTGATCCCGCTGCGTCATCGGAATGCGCGTCAGCACCAGCGCACCCACCACCAGCAGTCCGGCCACAAACCATAGCCCGGAGCTAAAGCTGCCGGTCGCATCGCGCAGAATGCCGATCAACAGCGGGCTGACGGCCGAACCCACATTCCCGATGGCGTTGATCACTGCCAGCGCCACCGCGCGGGATTGCAGGCTAATAACCTGATCCGGTGTGGTCCAGAATATCGCCATAGCGGTAAAGGATCCGGTTGAGGCCATGATGATGCCAAGCAGCTGGATCAGGCTGTGGTCGGTCGCCGAGGCCAGCATCCATCCCGCCGCCGCGAACAGATACGGCAGGATGGTGTGCTTTTTTCGTTCTTTCAGCCTGTCGGAGCGGCGGCTCCACCAGATCATCCCGAGGATGGTACAAAACTGCGGGATCGCCGCCAGCAGGCCGATCACGATATTGCTGCTGTGGCTGTTAAAGCTTTGCAGGATCTGTGGCGTCCAGATGTTGATCGCACTCAGCGTGTTGGTCAGGCAGAAATAGGCCAGCGTGTAGAGCAGCACCGCCGGGGTCAGCACTTCACGCAGCGTCGAGCGAGGGGTCGCGGCGTGCGCAACGGCATGCTCCTGCTCACGGGCGATCATCGTTTTCAGCGTCTGTTTTTCTTCATCATCAAGCCAGGTGGCCTGATCCGGCGTGTCGTTAAGGAAAAACCAGGTCACGACGCCGAGCACCACCGACGGCAGCCCTTCCAGCAGGAACAGCCACTGCCAGCCTTTCAGGTTCCACAGCCCGTCCAGCGCCAGAATATAACCCGAGAGGATCGAGCCGAGCATCATGGTCACCGGCATGGCAATCATAAACAGGGCGTTGGCGCGGGCGCGGTGATAGGCGGGGAACCACCAGGTGAGATACACCAGGATCCCCGGCAGGAAACCGGCTTCGGCAATACCGACCAGCATTCGCAGCACGTAGAGCGTCTGCGGGCTGGTGGCAAACATGGTGCAGGTGGAGGCGATGCCCCACACCACCATGATCCCGGCGATCCAGCGGCGTGCGCCGACTTTCGCCAGCATGATGTTGCTCGGGATCCCGCACAGCACGTAGGTGACGTAAAACAGCGTTGCCGCCAGGCCAAACATGGTGGATGTCAGGCCCAGATCTTTGCCCATCGTCAGCCCGGCAAAGCCAATGTTAATGCGGTCAAGAAACGAGAAAACAAACAGGATAAAGAGAAACACGATCAAACGACGGAACAGCTTGTTAATCACGCGATGTTCTACAGCTTTATTATCTTGTAGGGTAGAGGTCGTCATGTTGCGCTCCACATCGTCCGTTCAGTAGACGGATTTATTGTTATTGGTTGATGTAACAGGTCTGTCGATAAAACGGGCTGCCAGCGCCTCGGCGCTGCGGGCCAGCAGGGTGGTATCTACGCCAACGGCGACAAACAGCGCGCCGAGTTCGAGATAGCGTTTTGCCAGGGTTTCGTTAGCCATCAGGATGCCGGGCGCTTTACCTGCGCTGAGGATCTGCCCGATGGCCTGTTCGATGGCGGCCTGCACCTCCGGGTGCTGCGGATTACCCGCAAAGCCCATGTCGGCGCTGAGATCTGCCGGGCCGATAAACACCCCGTCGACCCCTTCCACATCCAGGATCTGCGGCAGATTTTTCAGCGCTTCGCGAGTTTCTATCTGCACCAGCACGCACATGGCATCGTTCGCCTGTTGCAGGTAATCAGGAATGCGGTTCCAGCGTGACGCGCGAGCCAGTGCGCTGCCCACACCGCGGCTCCCCGCTGGGGGATAACGGGTGGCGCTCACCGCAAGACGGGCTTCGTCGGCATTTTGTACCATGGGCACCAGCAGGGTTTGTGCGCCCACGTCCAGCAGTTGCTTAATCTGTACCGGGTCGTTCCACGACGGGCGCACCACCGGCTGGCTGGCGTAAGGCGCAATCGCCTGCAACTGCGTTAAGACGGTTTGCACGTTGTTTGGCGCGTGTTCACCGTCGATCAGCAGCCAGTCGAAACCTGCGCCTGCCAGCAGTTCTGCGCTGTAGCTGCTGGTCAGCCCCAGCCACAGGCCGATTTGCGGCTTTCCGGCTTTCAGCGCGGTTTTAAATGCGTTTTCCATGATGCACTCCTACACAAAGCGGCAGCTAATCGAGCCCATGTTGCCGTAGTCCACGTGGAAGGTGTCGCCCTTGCTGGCGGTCACCGGGCGGGTAAACGAGCCACCGAGGATGATTTGCCCCGGTTCAAGCTGCACGTCGTACGGCGCCAGTTTATTTGCCAGCCATGCCACGCCGTTTGCCGGGTGGTTCAGCACGCCTGCGGCGACGCCGGTCTCTTCGATCACGCCGTTGCGATAGAGCAGGGCGGAGATCCAGCGCAGATCCAGTTCGTCGGGTTTAATTGGCCGTCCGCCGAGGATCACCCCGGCGTTGGCGGCGTTATCGGAGATGGTGTCGAACACTTTGCGCGGGCGCTGGGTGTCGGGATCGATGTTGTGGCAGCGGGCGTCGATCAGCTCCAGCGCCGGGATCACATAGTCTGTGGCGTTGTAGACATCGAAGATCGTGCAGTTAGGGCCGCGCAGCGGTTTGGCCAGCACGAAGGCCAGCTCCACTTCAATGCGCGGGACGATAAAACGATCGGCGGGAATGTCGCTGCCGTCGTGGAAAAACATGTCGTCCAGCAGCGCGCCATAGTCCGGTTCGCTTATCTGCGAGCTGGCCTGCATGGCTTTGGAGGTAAGGCCGATTTTATGGCCTTTCAGCACGCGGCCTTCGGCGATTTTCAGGCTTACCCATTCGCGCTGTACGGCGTAGGCATCGTCGATGGTGATCGTCGGGTAATCCAGCGAGATCTGACGGATCTGCTCGCGGGATTGCTCCGCCTGATGCAGACGATGCGCGATCAGGGTATGGGTATGTTTATCGAGCATGGCGATATCCTTTGTGCGGCTGTTGCCGGGTGGCGCTTCGCTTACCCGGCCTACGTTCGAGCCGTTGTAGGCCCGGTAAGCGAAGCGCCACCGGGCAAAAAGACGACTACTTAAACAACGCGTGCACGTTGTTCTGTTTGTAATTGAGCGTCGGGTGCAGCTCGTCGAGCTCAAACGACAGCGCCAGGTAGCGCGCCGCCATCAGCTCGGCAAAATGCGCTTTGATCAGCGTAAACAGCATCTCTCCCACCGCCTCGCGGCTTTCCAGGCTGCGCCCTGCGCCGATCTTCAGCGTCATGTGCACGAAGGCGTAGTCATGCTTCCCGTCAGCCATCTGCCAAGTGTCCAGCCAGTGCGCGCGGCTACGGATACCGCCGAGCGGGAAAATGCCCGTGGCGGCGAGCGCCTCATTCACTTTGGCAAACAGACCCGGCAGGTCGGCCTGCTCGCGGATATTGTCAGTACATTCAGCGATAAAATGCGGCATGGTGGCTCCTTAAGCGGGCAGCGGGAAAACAGCGTTGACCTGGCCGGTACCGGAGCTGGCGAACAGCTCGGTGAGAAACTCCACCTTGCCCTCGTATTTGTCCCAGCCGAGCATCCCCAGCAGCATCACCGTGTCGTGCATATTGCCCTCGCCGTAGCAGTAGTCGGCGTACTCCGGCAACATGCTGCAAAACTCCCTGAACTGGCCTTCGCGCCACAGCTTCACCACGCGCTCGTCCATCTGGCGGTCGAACTCGCGGGTATAGCTGTTCATCCCTTCTTCCGCGCGCTGGTCGTCGATAAAACGGTGCGACAATGAACCGCTGGCCAGCACCGCCACCGTGCCGTCGTACTGCTCAATGGCGCTGACGATGGCCTCGCCCAGCTTGCGGCTGTCGGCAAAATCGTGAACGGTGCAGAACGCCGAAATGGAGATCACTTTGAAGTGCTTATCACTGTTCATGTAGCGCATCGGCACCAGCGTGCCGTACTCCAGCTTCAGGCTTGGGATGTTGTGCGCTTTGGCCCGCACGCCGAGCTTCACCGCTTCATCGGCAATCAGCTGGCCGAGCTCCGGGTTGCCGTCGTAGTCATAGGTCATGTCACGGATAAAGTGCGGCAGCTCGTTGCTGGTGTAGATGCCGGAAAAATGATCCGCACAGTTAATGTGATACGCGCTGTTCACCAGCCAGTGGGTGTCGAAAACGATAATGGTATCGACGCCCAGCTCGCGGCAGCGCTTGCTGATCTCTTTATGCCCGTCGATGGCCGACTGACGGCAGCCGTGATTTTTCCCAGGCAGCTCAGAAAGATACATCGACGGAACGTGGGTGATTTTTGCTGCTAACGCTAAGGTGCCCATATCAGATACCCCACTTTGGAATCGGATGGTTGCCCATCGAGATGCAGACGTTTTTCATCTCGGCGAACACTTCAAAGCTGTACTCGCCACCTTCGCGCCCGGTACCCGAGGCCTTCACACCGCCAAACGGCTGGCGCAGGTCTCGCACGTTCTGGGTATTCACAAACACCATCCCGGCTTCAATATTGCGCGCCAGGCGCAGTACTTTGCTCACGTCCTGCGTCCAGATGTAGGACGCCAGACCGTACTCCACGTCGTTGGCCAGGCGCAGACCTTCCGCTTCGTCTTTAAACGGCAGCAGGCAGGCGACCGGCCCGAAGATCTCTTCCTGGGCCACGCGCATCCGGTTGTTCACATCTGCCAGCACGGTCGGACGCAGGAAGTTACCGCCTTTCAGGTGTGCAGGGAGGTCGGTGGGTTTGTCTGGGCCTCCAGCCAGCAGGGTGGCACCCTCTTCAATACCGAGGCGGATATAACCCGAGACTTTTTCCCAGTGTTGCTGGCTAATCAGCGCGCCGACCTGGGTGTTCGGATCGGTCGGGTCGCCCACGCGCAGGCGGTTGGCGCGCTCGGCGAAGCGTTTGACGAATTCCGGATAGATGCTCTGCTGAATGAAGATGCGCGAGCCCGCGGTGCAGCGTTCGCCGTTGATGGAGAAGATGGTGAACAGGGCGGCATCCAGCGCGCGCTCGATATCGGCATCTTCAAAAATCAGCACCGGTGATTTGCCGCCCAGCTCCATCGAGTACTTTTTCAGCCCGGCGTTTTTCATGATGTTGCGCCCGGTGGCGGTGCCGCCGGTGAAGGAGACGGCGCGCACATCGTGATGACGCACCAGCGCATCGCCCGCTGTTGCGCCATAGCCCTGAACCACGTTCAGCACACCCGCCGGAATACCGGCTTCCAGCGCCAGCTCGCCCAGACGGTCAGCAGTCAGCGGGGAAAGCTCAGACATCTTCAGTACCGCGGTATTGCCCAGCGCCAGACACGGCGCCACTTTCCAGGTGGCGGTCATAAACGGAACGTTCCACGGCGACACCAGCGCACACACGCCCACCGGCTGCACCAGGGTGTAGTTCAGCATCGTGTCATCGACCGGGTAGGTTTTGCCGTTCATCTGCTGGCACACTTCGGCGAAGAACTCGAAGTTGTGCGAGGCACGCGGGATCAGCACGTTTTTGGTCTGGTGGATGGGCAGACCGGTGTCGGCGGTTTCCATCGCGGCGATTTCAGGTACGTTCTGGTCAATCAGATCGCCCAGGCGGCGCATCAGGCGCGCGCGCTCTTTCATCGGCAGGTTAGCCCATTTCGGGAACGCCTCTTTTGCCGCGGCAACGGCCTGATTTACCTCGGCCTCACCGCCGGAGGCCACTTCTGCCAGCACCTCGCCAGAGGCTGGATTAGTGGTGTGGAAGTAGTCACTTCCCGCCACGTTTTTGCCGTTGATCCAATGGTTTATCTTTTTCATTTTGTCGTCTCCTCACTGACAATTCGGTTCACCAGGCGGCCCACGCCTTCCACTTCCACCACCACTTCGTCGCCAGGCACTACGTCGGAAAGCCCCTTCGGCGTGCCGGTGGCAATCATGTCGCCCGGTTGCAGGGTCATAAATTCGCTCAGGTACGCAATCAGGAACGGGATGCTGAAGATCAGGTCTGCCGTGGTGCCTTGCTGGCGTAATTCGCCGTTTACGAAGGTGCGCAGGGCCAGGTTGTGCGGGTCGGGAATGGCTGCTTTCGGCACTATGTTGGGGGAAATCGGCGTCAGCCCATCGCGGCTTTTGACGCGCAGATTCGGGCGATAGTAGTTTTCGAGGTAGTCGCGGATGGCGTAGTCGTTACAGACCGTATAGCCCGCAACATAGTCCATCGCGTCGGCTTCACTCACCTTGCGCGCGGTTTTGCCGATGACCACCACCAACTCCGCTTCGTAGTGCATGTATTCCACGTTGTCCGGGCGTACCGACGTCTGGTTATCCCCGTTAAATGTGTTCGGGGCTTTGATAAACACCAGCGGCTCGGTGGGCGGTTTGAAGTCCAGTTCGCTGGCGTGATCGGCGTAGTTCAGCCCCAGGGCAAACAGCGTAGGGTGTGAATGCGGGCCTTGGGCAGGGGCGATATCGCGTTCGTTGACGACCGGGTTTTCCAGCGCCGGGAAACCTTCGGCCAGAATGCGCACCCGATCGCCCGGACGCAGTGCCACGCGGGCCTGCGGTGTGCCGAGCAAAATGGCATCGCCAGGATTCAGGGTGGCAAATTCGCTCAGGGCGCTGAGCAGTTCGGCGGCGCTGCGCTGTAAATCTGCGGTGTTCCAGTGGTCTGCTTCGCGGCCATTGATTTCGGTAATGATGGTCAGGTTATCGACGTTATCAACGGCGACAAGCTCACCCAGAGGGCAGAAGCCGTCACGGCATTTGGCTTTGATGGCCGGGCGGTAGAAGCTCTCTTCTGGCAGGCTCACTTCGTTGGCGAGTGCATATCCGGCGATGTACTCCGCCGCGTTTTCAGCCTGCACCTTGCTGGCGGTTTTCCCCACCACCAGCGCGACCGTGGCCCCGCTTAACACCGTTTCACCTTCCGGAAACGGGATGGGTTCGCCGGCACGGATAACGGTGTTGCCCGGTTTAATAAACCAGACGGCGGTTTTCGGCGGGGTGTTATAGGGGGCTTGTTCAAACGCTTCACGCCAGGTTTCACGCTGGCTTTGATGATTCAGCGCGACGGCAAAAACAGTACCTTTCATTGACTACTCCTCAGGCCGGAGGTCCGGATTGCGATTTCATTAATATGTTAATGATCTGGTTTTATGCTTTTGCTGTTCGTTTCGCAATCAGAAGTGAATATTTTGTGATAGGAATAACAATAAATTTACATATAAAATTTAAATGCTTTATTTATCATTAAGTTAATAAAATTGCGTTGTTTCTGTTAGACTTTTTGGCAGAAAACGTGTTGTTTATAAAAACAGCTTTTTTGAATTGTTTACTTGTTAATGATTTCCGGGAGTGGCTATGCATGACTCATTAACCATCGCGTTATTACAGGCGCGGGAAGCGGCGATGTCTTACTTCCGCCCGATTGTGAAGCGGCATAACCTGACCGAACAGCAGTGGCGCATTGTGCGCGTGCTGGCTGAACATCCGTCGATGGATTTTCACGATCTGGCGTTTCGGACCTGCATTCTGCGCCCGAGCCTGACGGGCATTCTCACGCGTATGGAACGCGACGGGCTGGTGCTGCGCTTAAAGCCAGTGAACGACCAGCGCAAGCTATACGTGTCGCTGACCAAAGAGGGTAACGCGCTGTATGAACACGCCCAGGCGCAGGTAGAAGAGGCCTATCAGCAGATTGAAGCGGAATACACGCCGGAGAAAATGCAGCAGCTGACGGCACTGCTGGAAGAGTTTATCGCGCTCGGCAACCGCCATATTGCAGAGCGCGGGGAAGACGAGTAACTCAGGCCTCTGGTTTTGCCAGATGGATGAGCGTGTCGATACGCGCCGGGGAAAGCGGCTCGCGCGGGTGCGGCAGCGGCCAGCCGTACAGCCAGCGGGCGCTGGTGGCGCAGGTTTTCCCCTGGCAGGCACCCATGCCACAGCGCGAGGCGAGCTTCGCCGCCTGCCAGCTTTCGGCATTTTGCACATCGCCACAGCGCACATCTTCGCAGCGGCACAGCAGGGTATCCGCCGTGATAACGTCTTTTAGCGATTCCGGTAAGGCGAATGTGGCATGGAGCGCCCGGGCGAAACGCTGCCAGCGGGCACGGGCTGCGAGAGCTTTTTCTGCCTTCCCGGGGTTATCCGCCGCGATATAACCCGCAATTTCCCCCTCGGCCAGCGCCAGTTCGCTGCCGCCAAAGCCGGTGCACTCTCCCGCAGCATAGATATCCTCCACGCTGGTGCGTTGAGAATCATCGACCCGGATAGCCTGATTTTCGGTTGCGCAGCCGAAGATAAGACCCGGCTCGAGATTGGGCACCAGTCCGTAGCCGATCGCCAGCCTGTCACAGGCTATTTCCTGATTTTTCCCGCCGTAGCGTACGGTCACGGACTGAAGATGTGCATCACCCCTGGCATGGATGACCTGGCTTGCCGGGCGATAGTAGGCCGGAAAAAGCTCGCTGAGCTGGAGCAGTTTTTCCGGCCAGCGCCAGAGCCCTGCCGCGAACCGGGCCAGCGCGCTGACCGGCGCCTGTTCGATGATGGCAACGATATTCCCGCCTGCGCGTTTCACCGTACTGGCAACCGCCAGCAGCAGCGGCCCGCTTCCGGCGATGACCACCCGCTCGCCGTTGAGCGGCAGGCCATGTTTAATCTGCGCCTGTAACCCACCGGCACCCGTTACGCCGGGAAGCGTCCAGCCGGGAAAAGGCAGGGAGAGCTCCCGCGCGCCGCAGCATAAAATTAATCGCTGCCAGCGGATCGCGCCGCATGTGTCTGCGGTTTCAAACACCACGGAATGCGGTGCAGGGCGGGCAATCAGCCGGGCACCGTTAAGCAGCGTTATGCCTGGCTGTTCCGCCACCGCCTGACGCAGACGTAAGGCGCGCGGAGGCAGCGAAACCTGCGGGCCATCGCGCCAGATTTGCCCGCCAGGACGCGGGTTGTCGTCCAGGACGATAACCGATTTTCCGCATCGTGCGGCGGCCAGTGCCGCCGACAGCCCGGCTGGACCTGCGCCGAGGACAAGGATCTCGCAGTCAAACGTTCGCATGTTGGCTCCTTTCTATCACCATGTCGGGCTGGCATTCCGTCTGGCAGGCCAGCACTCGCCGTCCATTCACCGTGACGCGGCACTCCTGGCAAACGCCCATGCCGCAGAAAGGCGCGCGCGGCTCACCGCTGACCGAACGGCGCGTCACGCCATCGCCCGCCAGTGCCAGCGCCGCTGCGACGCTGATGCCCGCAGGAACGTCACAGGGTTCACCTTCGATAATCAGGTTCAGGGTTGTCATGCGATGGCCTCCTGTTTGTGCAGCCGCGCGGGGAGCCAGGTATCCGGAGAAACGGCCGGACGTTCACCGAGGATCTGCGCGCAGAGCAGTTCGGCGGTTGCGGGGGCGGTGGTGACGCCCAGCCCTTCGTGCCCCAGCGCCAGCCAGATCCCCGGGTGCGTGGGGTGCGGGCCGATGAGCGGGTTGCCGTCTGCCGACGCGGCCCGAAAACCGCTCCAGCAGCGGATGATATTCAGACTCTCCAGCGAGGGTAAAAAATGACGCGCACGCGCCAGCATGGTTGCCAGAAGGGGCAAATCTATCTCGCGGTCGGTGTTGTCAAACTGGCGGGAAGAGCCAATCAACAGTTGTCCGGTCGGGCGCGGCTGGATATTGAACGCCACCGAGGTGCCGCCCGCATGGGCGCTGGCACCGTATCCCAGTTCCACCAACTGGTGGCTGAGCAACGGGCCGTAGCGATCGGTGATCGCCAGCTGGCCTTTTTTCGCCCGCAGCCAGTTTTCATCCAGCAGCCTGTTGGCGCCCAGCCCGCAAGCGATGACGATGGCGCCCGCGCGCAGGCGTTTGCCGCTGTGCAGGGTGACGTAAGGGGCATCGACCGCGAGGGCGCGGTCACGAAGATGCGTGACACCGGCATCCTCAATAAACCAGCGGGCGACGTTCGGCGCGTAAACAATTCCGTCTCCGGGCACCCACAGCCCGCCGCGGAGCCGGGAGGTGAGCAGAGGCTCACGCGCGGCAAGCTGGTCGCGGGTCTGCATTTCGCTGGCAACCTGGTATTGCGCCATCCGTTGTTGTTTTTCTTCTGCCAGCGCAAGCTCCTGCGGCGTTTCCGCCAGCCACAGCGTGCCGCATCCGCGCCAGGCGCAGCTTTCTGGCATGTGGGGCGTCAGTTCCCGCCAGCGCGCCAGAGACCAGGCTGAAAGGGTCAGTTCGGCGGGATCGTCATCCATACACACCAGATGGCCCATTCCTGCCGCCGTTGCGCCCGCGTTGCCGTCATCTACCAGCGTGACCCGCTGCCCGCGCTTTGCCAGTTGCCAGGCGCAGGCGGCGCCGATGATCCCGGCACCTATGACAATGACGTCGGTTTCGGTCACAACGTGATCCCCCAGCGGAACGGATCGTCAGGATTGAGGATCAGCCGGTTATCGCCGCAGACCCACGCCTCACCGCGGATCGTCGGGATGATTTTGTTGCCCTGCGGCACGAAATGGGCGGTAAATTCGCTGCCGATGATGCTCGCCTGCCGCCAGCTTTCCCCGGGCCGGAGTTTACCGTCCTCTGCCAGACAGGCCAGCTTGGCGCTGGTGCCGGTGCCGCAGGGAGAGCGATCCCAGGCTTTCCCCGGGCAGAGCACAAAGCTGCGGCTGTCTGCCCGGTCATCTTCGGCGAAGATTTCAATATGGTCGATAATGCCGTCATGTTCGCCGCGAATGCCTGCACGTTCCAGACCTTCACGGATTGCCCAGGCATACTCGGTTAACTGCGGGATCTGGTCCGGTATCACGGCGAACGGATGATCGTTGACGAGGAAGAACCAGTTCCCGCCCCAGGCGATATCGCCCGTTACCGTGCCGTGCGCGGTTTCAACCTGCACCTGTTTGCGCCAGCGATACGCCGGGACGTTTTCTACCGAAACGCTGCCGTCTTCATGCAGCGTGGCGGTGACATCACCCACCGGGGTTTCAATCAGATGTTTACCCGGCTGAATGCGCCCAAGCCAGGCCAGTGAGGCGATAAGGCCGATCGTGCCGTGGCCGCACATGTTCAGAAAACCGCTGTTGTTGAAGAAGATAACCCCCGCCGTGGCCTGCGGTGAAACCGGCTCACAGAGCAGGGCGCCGACCAGAACGTCGTTGCCGCGTGGCTCAAGAATGATGGTTTTGCGCCAGTCGTCATAGTCGCGGGCGAAGCGATCCCGGCGTTCGGCCATGTTTCCTGTGCCCAGGTCCGGAAAACCGTCGATGACCAGGCGGGTTGGTTCGCCGCCGGTGTGGGAGTCAATTACTCTCAGTTCGCTGTGCTGCGCTGTCATGGGATCTCCGGAAAGTTAACACCTTGTTGCTAAATGCTGGCGTAAGGCTGGCATTCCTGCTTGATCGCTTTCGCCACCAGAAATGACGAAATCAGCACAGTGACCGGTTTCATTCTTAAGTGAAATTCATATTTATTTCTTATTAATCATTCTGTTGATGGTGTGGTAAACCAAAACAGGCAGCTGCGCCAGTGGATGAAACAGGGTAAATCATAAACCTGTGTCAGGATCGCAAAACGCGGAAAGGGCGCTTGATGAGTTAATGAAAAGTTAATAAAGATCCAGCTCACTAATCGGGAGGAAGCGTTATGTCCTGTGTTATTGATGACGTGCTGGCACCCTCGCCAGCGCTGGAAGTGGCTGAACTGAGTCAGATTTGTGAAGGGCTGGCGCGCCAGCGTCCGGACAATATCCAGACGTTGCTTCATGCAATGGCGTTGATTGCGCCGTTGCTGAATGCCATTCCTAATGTGGTGTTTTTTGTCAAAGACGTGCAGGCGCGTTATCTGATGGTCAATATGACCCTGGCGCGTCGCTGCGGGTTTAAGACGGTGGTTTCTCTGCTGGGGAAAACCTCCGCCGATGTTTTCCCTTCCGCGCTGGGGCAGGGTTATACCGAGCAGGATATGCGGGTGTTGCGCGAAGGGGTGACGTTGCGCGACCAGCTGGAGATGCATCTCTATAACGGCCGCGAGCGCGGCTGGTGTCTGACCCAGAAACTGGCGCTGCGGGATGCGCAGGGTCAGGTGATCGGCATGGCGGGTATTTCGCACGACTTGCAGGAAGCGCAGGCGCGTCATCCAGCGTGGCAGCGGCTGGCGATCGTCGACGATCATATCCGCAATCATTATCACCGGCCGATCGCGATGGAGGAGCTCACCGCGCTGAGCGGTATGTCGGTGGCGCAAATCGAACGCTACTGTAAGCGCATTTTCCATCTCACCCCGCGTCAGATGATCCACAAAGTCCGACTGGAAAAAGCGACTGAATTGCTGGCGGGCGATACGCCGATTACCGATATTGCCCTGCAATGTGGCTATACCGATCACAGCGCCTTTAGCCGCCAGTTCAAGGCCATGACCGGCTCCACACCGCGTGATTTTCGCGTCACGCTGGTCGGGTAAGAGAAACGCACTGTGCTAATTTCGTCATCAAAGGGGAGGAAAACCACCAAGCCGTCGGCCGCCTGAAACGTCAATCTGTCAGTGAATATTCACCATTCATTCACTTTGATTTAACAAATTGACGACAAGGAACCGAACATGAGCAAGAAAGCCATTCACTGGAGCGGTGTATTCCCGGCAGTCAGCACCCAGTTTCGTAGCGACTACTCTCTGGACCTGGATGCCACCCATGCGGTGATGAAAAACCTGGTCAAGGATGGTGTTTCCGGCCTGGTGGTGTGCGGCAGCGTGGGCGAGAACACCTCGCTGACCACGCAGGAAAAGCTGCAAATTATCGAAGTGGCGAAAGACGCGGCAGGCGGTCAGATCCCGGTTATTGCTGGCGTCGCAGAATTTACCACCGCCTTCGCGCAGAAGATGGCGAAAGAGGCCGAACGTGTGGGTGTGGACGGCATTATGGTGATGCCTGCGTTGGTGTACTCGTCAAAACCGCATGAAACCGCGGCCCACTTCCGCAGCGTGGCAACCGCCACTGACCTGCCAATCATGGTCTACAACAACCCGCCAATTTACAAAAACGACGTGACGCCGGACATCCTGGCGACGCTCGCCGACTGCGACAACATTGTCTGCTTTAAAGACTCTTCCGGCGATACCCGCCGTTTTATCGACCTGCGTAACTCCGTTGGCGACCGCTTTGTGCTGTTCGCCGGGCTGGATGACGTGGTGGTCGAGAGCATCGCCGTAGGGGCGGAAGGCTGGATCTCCGGGATGTCGAACGCCTTCCCGCGTGAAGGGGAGACGTTGTTCCGCCTGGCAAAACAGCAGCGCTATGAAGAAGCGATGGCGCTTTACCGCTGGTTTATGCCGCTGCTACATCTGGATGCGCGCCCGGATCTGGTGCAGTGCATCAAGCTTTGCGAAGAGTTGCTGGGCCGTGGCAGCGCCATTACCCGTCCGCCGCGCCTGGCGCTGGAAGGCGAAACCCGTGCGGAAGTGGTGGCGATTGTCGAGAAGGCGCTGGCGACCCGACCACAACTGCCTGACGTTGGCCTGTAAGTAAAGGAGTGACGATGACTTTACCTCTCTCTGTAACAGGCCAGCAGTTTATCGCCGGACGCCGTGTGGCAAGCGGTGAGGCGACGCTGCCGGGCCTGCGTGCCGCGGATGGTGAACCCACCGGATACCGTTTTTACCCGGCCTCCCGCGAGGAGGCCGCCGCTGCGGCACTGGCGGCGGAACAGGCATTCCCTGTTTATTCGCAGACCTCGCCTGAGGTGCGCGCCCGCTTTCTCGATACCCTCGCCGACGAGCTGGATTTACTCGGCGAGGACTTTTTCGCCATCGCGCACCAGGAGACGGCGCTGCCGCTGGCGCGCTTGCAGGGAGAGCGGGCCAGGACCAGCAATCAGCTACGCATGTTCGCCGGCGTGCTGCGTCGCGGGGATGTCTTCGGCGTGCGTATTGATACCGCGCTGCCTGCTCGCCAGCCGCTGCCGCGCCCGGATCTGCGCCAGTATTTGACCGCACTAGGCCCGGTGGCGGTCTTCGGTGCCAGCAATTTCCCGCTGGCATTTTCCACGGCGGGGGGTGATACCACCTCCGCGCTGGCGGCGGGCTGTCCGGTGGTGGTGAAAGCCCATCCGGGGCATATGGCGACGGCTGAACTCACCGCCCAGGCCATTGTGCGTGCTGTGGAGAAAGCCGCCCTTCCTGCGGGCGTGTTTAACATGATTTTCGGCACCGACATTGGCGCGGAGCTGGTGCGTCATCCGGCGATCCAGGCGGTCGGGTTTACCGGCTCGCTGCGCGGGGGTAAGGCGCTCTGGCAGCTTGCGCAGCAGCGTCCGCAGCCGATCCCAGTCTTTGCGGAAATGTCGGCCATTAACCCGCTGATTATTCTGCCGCAGGCTTTAGCCACCCGGGCAGAGGCGCTGGCGAAGGAGCTGGTGGCCTCGTTTACCCTCGGCTGCGGGCAGTTTTGTACTAAGCCCGGGTTGATCCTCGTCTTGAGGGGCGAAGGTATGGCCTGTTTCACGCAGACGCTGAAAGAGGTGGTGGATCAGGCTCCGGCGCAGACCATGCTCAATGCCCCAACGCTTGCCCATTACCAAGACGGCGTCAGCGCGTTTGAGGCACATCCCGATATGCAACGGCTGGCGGGCAATGATGAGGCGGTGCGCGGGCAGGCGCAGGCGCGTCTGTATCAGGCTCCAGTTTCGCTGCTGCTGGCTCAGGATCCGCTGTTGCAACATGAGGTGTTTGGCCCGCTGGCGGTGCTGGTGGAAGTGGCTGACGAGGCTGAAATGCAGGCGGTTCTGCGCGCCATTCAGGGTCAACTGACGGCAACGGTTCACGCGGAATCTGACGACGGCCCGCTGGCACAGCGACTGTTGCCTGCCCTGAGCGAAAAAGCCGGGCGCGTGCTGTTCAACGGGTATCCGACCGGCGTGGAAGTGTGCGATGCGATGGTGCACGGCGGCCCGTGGCCTGCCACCACCGATTCACGCGGAACCTCCGTCGGAACAAAATCCATCGAACGTTTTTTGCGTCCGGTGTGCCTGCAAAATGTGCCCGCCGCACTGTTGCCGCCTGCTGTCCAGGATGCTAACCCTCTGAACCTGCTGCGCCTGATTAACGGGCAGTGGACCCGGGAAGCCATTTCCCCCTCTGTTGACTGAAGGGCATGACCATGACGATTCACTCTACGCATCAAACATCGTCCCGCGTTGTTGAGTCGGGGAAATTTAAAAAGCAGCTTACGCTAACCGACCTGACGTTTATTGGTCTTGGGGCGATATTCGGCTCCGGCTGGCTGTTTGCCGCAAGCCATGTAGCCTCCATTGCCGGGCCAGCGGGGATTGCCTCGTGGATTATCGGCGGGATTGCCGTGCTGCTGCTGGGGATTGTCTATTGCGAACTGGGGGCGGCGCTGCCGCGCGCCGGGGGGATTATCCGTTATCCGGTCTTTTCCCACGGCGAGCTGATGGGGTATCTGCTGGGGTTTATTACGCTGATTGCGTTCTCCAGCCTGATCTCCATTGAGATTGTTGCCGCGCGCCAGTATGCGGCGGCCTGGTTCCCGATGCTGACGCAGCCAGGCTCAAGCGACCCGACGCTGCTGGGCTGGGTAGTGCAGTTTTTACTGCTCTGTTTCTTCTTCGGACTGAACTACTACAGCGTTAAAACATTTGCTCGTTCCAACAACATCATCAGTATTCTGAAGTTTCTGGTGCCGCTGGCGGTTGTCGTCACCCTGTTTACCTTTTTCAAGCCTGAAAACCTGCACGTGCAGGGGTTTGCGCCGTTTGGTATGTCCGGCGTTGAGGCGGCGATCAGCGCCGGGGGGATTATTTTTGCTTACCTGGGGCTGACGCCAATTATCTCGGTGGCGAGCGAAGTACAGAACCCACAGCGGACAATCCCGGTCGCGCTGATTTTATCGGTAGTGTTGTCGACGATTATCTACGTGCTGCTGCAACTGGCGTTTCTTGGCAGTATCCCAACCGAAATGCTTGGTAGCGGCTGGGCGGAGATCAGCAAACAGTTCTCGCTGCCGTACCGCGATATTGCTATTACGCTCGGGATGGGCTGGCTGGCGTTTATGGTGGTGTGCGACGCGATTGTCTCCCCAAGCGGCACCGGCAATATCTACATGAACGCCACCCCGCGCGTGATTTATGGCTGGGCGAAAGCAGGGACCTTCTTTAAGGCGTTTACCCACATAGATAAAGAGTCAGGTATTCCGCGTCCGGCGCTGTGGCTGACCTTTGCCCTGTCTATCTTCTGGACGCTGCCGTTCCCGTCCTGGGAGCAGCTGATTAGTGTGGTGTCGGCTGCGCTGGTGCTGAGCTATGCCATTGCCCCGGTCACGGCGGCGGGGCTGCGCCGTAATGCCCCGGATCTGCCAAGACCGTTCCGTGTGCGTGCCTTCGGGATTATCGGCCCGGTGTCGTTTGTGATTTCAGCGCTGATTGTCTTCTGGTCTGGCTGGGGTACGCTGTCATGGTTGCTGGGATTGCAGATTGTGATGTTTGTGGTCTACGTGCTGTGCAAATCAAAAGTGCCTGTCCACACCGTGAGCCTGGCGCAGCAGGTGAAATCTTCCCTGTGGTTAATCGCTTTCTACGCGCTGATTATGCTTTTCTCGTGGCTTGGCAGTTTTGGCGGCACAGGGGTGATTGGTCATCCGTGGGATACGGTGCTGGTGGCGGTGATGTCGCTGGGAATTTACTACTGGGGCGAGCGTACCTGCCTGCCACAGGCTAACTTTACCGGAGACGAAGAAGAGTAGAGGAGTCGGTAATGGAGATGGTAAACCTCTCGTTAACAGAGGCTTATGCGCTGGCACATAAGGTGCTTCGCGGGAACGGATTCAGCGAGGCGCACGCTGCCGCGGTGGCGAAAAACGTCACCCACGGCGAGCGCGATGGCTGCGCCTCGCACGGTTTGTGGCGGTTGCTGGGCATTGTCGAAACGCTGCGCAAAGGGAAGGTGTCGCCAGACGTGGAGCCGGTTATCACCGATACCGCGCCCTCCATCGTGAAAGCGGACGCTGGCGGGGCATTTTCCCTGCTGGCGTTCGAACGTGCGCTGCCGTTGCTGATGGAAAAGGCACGGCACAGCGGGATTGCCGCGCTGGCAATCAACCGCTGCGTGCACTTTTCTGCCCTGTTTGCGGACGTCGAACCGCTGACGGAAGCAGGCCTGGTGGCGCTGGCGACCACGCCGAGCCATGCGTGGGTGGCTCCTGCGGGCGGCACACAACCGCTGTTTGGCACCAACCCGATCGCTTTTGGCTGGCCGCGCGGCGATAAACCGCCGTTTATTTTTGATATGGCCACCAGTGCGGCGGCGCGTGGAGAAATACAGCTCCATCAACGTGCGGGTAAAGCGGTGCCGGAAGGGTGGGGTATCGACAGCGACGGTCAGGCCACCACGGATGCGCAAGCGATTCTCGACGGCGCGATGCTGACTTTCGGCGGGCATAAAGGCTCGGCGCTGGCGGCGATGGTGGAACTGCTGGCCGGGCCGCTGATCGGCGATATGACCAGTGCGGAATCGCTGGCGTGGGATAACGGCGCAGGCGGCCTGCCTTACGGCGGTGAGCTGATCCTGGCACTCGACCCGGCGCGTTTTCTGGGGGATGACGCCGCACCCCATCTGGCACGCGCCGAAACACTCTTTAGCGGAATGCAGCAGCAGGGGGCGCGATTGCCAGGAGAGCGTCGTTACCAATCCCGCGAGCGGGCAAATCGCGACGGCGTGGAGATAACCCATTCACTTTTCAGGGATATATCCGCGCTGCTGAAATAGTCATCGGGTTCATCAACATAACAAGGGGGATTTTGTCCCTCTTGTTAGTACGTTTTTCGTAAAGTTTTCCTTTTCCAGGCCGAAAATTCTGTTATCTGTCTGATGGAAAGAGAAAACATGTTAAACCGTATCAAGATTGTCACCAGTTTATTGCTGGTCTTAGCTATTTTTGGCCTCTTACAACTCACCTCCGGTGGTCTTTTCTTCAATGCCCTGAAGCATGACAAAGAGAACTTCACCGTCCTGCAAACCATTCGCCAGCAACAATCCACGCTGAACGGCAGCTGGGTGGCGTTGCTGCAAACCCGTAACACCCTGAACCGCGCGGGTATCCGCTACATGATGGATCAGAGCAATATCGGCAGCGGCGCGACCGTTTCTGATTTAATGCAGATTGCCTCTGCGTCCCTGAAACAGGCGGAAAAAAACTGGGCGGATTACGAAGCCCTGCCACGCGACCCGCGTCAAAGCGATGCTGCGGCGATGGAAATTAAACGTAACTACGATATTTATCACGGTGCGCTGGCTGAGCTGATCCAGCTGCTGGGTGCAGGTAAAATCAACGCCTTCTTCGACCAGCCGACCCAGAGCTACCAGGACGGTTTTGAGAAGCAGTACGTTAACTACCTGCAACAGAACGACCAGCTGTACAAAACCGCCGTTGAGGACAGCAACAGCTCTTACACACAGGCTATCTGGGTGCTGATTAGCGTGCTGATCGCCGTGCTGGTGGTGATTGTTGCCGTCTGGCTGGGTATCAAGCAGGCGCTGATTTCCCCTCTGAACCGTCTGATCGACAGCATTCGCCATATCGCCAGCGGCGACCTGGTGAAGCGCATCGATGTGGAAGGCACCAACGAGATGGGCGAACTGGCCGACACGCTGCGTCATATGCAGGGTGAGCTGGTGCGTACCGTGGGCGACGTGCGTAACGGCGCGAATGCCATTTACAGCGGCGCGAGCGAGATCTCAATGGGCAACAACGATCTCTCTTCCCGTACTGAACAGCAGGCAGCTTCCCTGGAAGAAACGGCGGCCAGCATGGAACAGCTGACCGCAACCGTTAAGCAGAACGCCGAGAACGCCCGTCAGGCGAGCAACCTGGCGCTGAGCGCGTCTGAAACCGCGCAGAAAGGCGGTAAAGTGGTGGATAACGTGGTGCAAACCATGCGCGACATCGCGGGCAGTTCGCAGAAAATTGCTGACATCATCAGCGTGATCGACGGTATTGCGTTCCAGACCAACATCCTGGCACTGAACGCCGCAGTAGAAGCCGCGCGTGCGGGTGAACAGGGTCGTGGTTTTGCGGTTGTTGCCGGTGAAGTGCGTAACCTGGCACAGCGCAGCGCCCAGGCGGCCCGTGAAATTAAGAGCCTGATTGAAGACTCTGTTGGCCGTGTGGAAGTGGGCTCTACCCTGGTAGAAAGCGCCGGTGAAACCATGGGCGAGATTGTGAATGCAGTCACTCGCGTCACCGACATCATGGGTGAAATCGCCTCTGCGTCTGACGAGCAGAGCCGCGGTATCGACCAGGTTGGCCTGGCGGTGGCGGAGATGGATCGCGTGACCCAGCAGAACGCCTCGCTGGTGGAAGAGTCTGCTGCGGCCGCTGCGGCGCTGGAAGAGCAGGCGAGCCGTCTGACCCAGGCTGTTGCGGTGTTCCGCATTCAGCAGGAGCAGATGAAATCGCGCGAGTTCGGTTCGGCAAAAACCGTTGCGACCCCGGTGATGGCGCGTAAAACCGCGACCACCGATGCAGGCGATAACTGGGAAACGTTCTAATCCTGCATGTTGTGCCGGGTGGCGGCTTCGCCTTACCCGGCCTACGATTCTGGATGTTGTAGCAATATCAAAGAGGTAGACGCATCGCGCAGCGAGAGTCATACGCTAAACCGTGCGCGGCCTCTTCCTCTCTTTTCTGCCGCAGTTCAGGCGTTAACGCATCCACCCTTTCAAATCCCAGCCGCGCGTAAAACGGGGCATTCCACGGCACATCACGAAATGTCGTCAATGTCAGGGAAGCCAACCCCAACGCGCGGGCATGTTCTCCTGCACAGGCGATGAGCTGCCGACCGATTCCTTTTCCCTGCCAGCCCAGATGCACCGACAGTTCCACAATAAACAGCGAGGAGGGATGTGCTTCTGCAAGAAGAAAACCCACAGGCTGGTCGTCTGCCAGTGCCAGCCAGCTTAACCCGCGTTCGGCGAAAACGAGATGCTGCGCAACGGCAATGCCGTCACCGTCTGCAAGCCAGGCCAGTTCTGGGTAATCACGAAAACGCTGGCCTGCCGCGCGCTCGATGGCGGGCAGGCAGGCAACGTCATTCTCTGTGGTAGGGCGAAATGTCATTTTCATGGCGGCAAGTATAGCGGGATTTGCCTGCGCTTAACGGTTTCCCGGATCGCTAATCGGCTGGCGCACAAGGAAGATATAAGCAAGCGCTCCGATGGCCGTGACGCATCCGCAGATGATCAGCGCCAGGCGGAATGAATGCGTGGTATCCACGATAAAACCGGTCACGACAGGCGCGAACGATGCGCAGATAAAGCTCGCGAAGTTCTGAATACTCCCGACGGACGCCGTCATGCGGGAAGCCACGGCAACGTGGATCAGCCCCCAGCAGGAGGTGCCGGCAAAGTGGATGCAAAACAGCGCCATACCAATCAGCAGCACCGCTCCCATTGAGGTGGTGGCATTGGGTACAACAAAGGTAAATGCAGCCGAACACAGCATCCCGGTAATAATGCAGATTTTACGGCTCCTGACGGGGGCCATGCCGCCTTTTACCAGCCAGTCGGTGACGAAACCGTTTATCAGCATCCCGGCTGCGCCAAACAGGAACGGGATGGCTGCCATCAGGCCGGTGCTTTTTAAATCCAGGTTATAGGCGGTTTGCAGGTAGCCCGGCAGCCAGGCCAGATACAGCCATGCGGTGTAGTTAATGCCGCTGAAGCCCAGCATCATTCCCCACATGGTGCGATTGCGAAACAGGCTGCGCCATTCGGCAAAACTCAGCGGATCGCGGCGGGTATTTACGCTACCGGCATTCAGATAAGCCTGCTCGACGCCGGTGAGGTCGATTTGCTCACGGTTACGGTAGAGCATGTACCAGCCAATCGCGAGAAAGATCCCCAGCACACCGATGGTGATAAACATGCCGCGCCAGCCCATTACCAGCATCATCGCCGCCAGGATCGGTGGGCTGATTGCTACGCCAATGGTCGATGCCGCATTGAACAGCCCCATCGGGCGACCGCGCTCTTTGATGTTAAACCAGTCGTTGATCACCTTGACGCCGCACGGGTTCATCGGCGCTTCACCGATCCCCATCCCGATACGCACCAGCACGAACTGCGTGAAACTGTGCACCATGCCGGAACAGGCCTGAAACAGCGACCAGAAGAACATCCCGAGGCCGAGCATAATCCGCGGGCCTTTGCGATCCAGCAGAGGGCCACAGGGCAACTGGGCTATCCCATAGGCCAGTGAGAAAACGGACAACAGCACGCCGATTTGCGTTGCGCTGAGCCCAAGTTCATCACGAATGGTTAAATTCGCCACCGACAGTGAACTGCGGTCGAGATAATTTATGACAGCCGCAAAAAATAAAAGGAACATGGCGGTTGTCTGAATGCGTTTTATTCTGCTACTGCGTTGAACCATTCCCTCTGGCGGGACGGGAATATCGCTTGGTGAGGCCGTATCAAACGACGACCGTGGATCCAGGGTAATATTGTTCTTTTCCACGCCGGACTCCTGAATGTTATATTTTTATTGTTCGGGCAATCTGTTGTTGCCCGAAATGGATTATTAAAATCAGTAGTGAAATAACCTTCACCACCGCTCACGAAATGTTTTTAAATTCAGTCGACTGTTCGTGAGCATAGGTAAGGGATATTTATCCGGCGTTTTAAATTTGATGAAACCGTGCGGTTGATAGACATTTGCTGTTTTTAATCTGTTCTTAATGAGCACCGGCAGTGCTCTGATTGATCGACCGAATCATCGATTGTTTGGCTGAATTCAAATGGTTACACAGTGCCAGAGTGGCATCGAGGTCGCTGCGGCAGATCAACGCGCTGAGAATGGTCATGTGCTCGTCTATCGCGATGATGTTGCGCTGTTTGAGATCGCTTTCATCCCACTGATAGTGGAAGTGGAAGATCACCGAAATTATCTCAAGCGACTGATTGAAAAAGATATTCCCGGCAGCGGAAAGCAACAGAGCGTGAAAGTCGCGGTCAAGCTGGGAAAACATGCGAAAACTGCTGCCGATGCTGTCGCGCAGCATCCGGTGGCGTTCCAGCAGGGTTTTTGCTTCCAGCCAGCGGGGATCATCATCGGGCAAATTGAGGAAGTGCTGCAAGGCATGGGTTTCGAGCATTTCCCGCAGCTCAAACAGTTGCTCTGCATAGGCCTGGTCAAACTGCTTCATGCTCCACTGACCGCGTTTTTCACTCTGGATAAGATTGTAACGTCCGAATTTTAAAAGGTATTCTCTCACCACTACCGGACTGACGCCTGCGACTCTGGCCAGCTGTAACTCCGAGAATGTCTCGCCGGCCCGTAGCTGACGCTGATTGATCATGGTGAAAAAAGCCTGTTCAAACAGCCGGGTCTGTTCGGTGAGTGACTGGCTGGTGCAGGCAAAACCATCGTCAGGATCGGGTTTACGGGTGATGACGTAGTCGCTGCCCACCGGGGCCAGCACGCCACATTCGTGCAGATGGCTCAGCATGTGGCGCACCGTGGTGCGGCTGATGTTGTACATTTCTGCCAGCGCGCTCTGGGATGGCAACGGCGAGGGGATATGGCCGCGGGCCATATCGTCAATCACCTGGTTAATCACATTGTGGCGTAAATTTTGTGAACGACTCATGCTGGCCTCCGTTTTTGGGTATTAAAACCCGATTTAAAACATTTTTATGAGTGGCTTTTCACAATTTATGTTTTCGGTTTCTCCCGCAATTTATTTTTCATCGATATCTGAGGCAACAGAAAAACGGGAGAGAAAAACCATGTCCACAATGAATGTGCTGATTTGTCATGAGCCAAAGAAATTAATCTGGAAAGAAAGAGAAATTCCAGTACCCGGAAACGGTGAGGCATTAATTAAAATAAAAACGGTAGGCATTTGCGGCACGGATATACATGCGTGGGGCGGGAATCAACCCTTTTTCAGCTACCCTCGGGTGCTGGGTCATGAAATATGTGGTGAGGTTATTGCACTGGGTGGAAATATTAAAAAAATTAAACCCGGGCAGCAGGTTGCGGTTATTCCCTACGTTGCCTGTCAGCAGTGTCCGGCCTGCCTCAGCGGGCGTACCAACTGCTGTGAGAGGATTTCAGTGATTGGCGTCCACCAGGATGGTGGTTTCAGTGAGTATCTGTCTGTACCGGTTGATAATTTACTGGTTGCAGAAGGCATTGATCCCCAGGCTGCGGCACTGATTGAGCCTTGCGCCATCAGTGCTCATGCGGTGCGTCGGGCCGCCATTGCCGCGGGTGAGCAGGTTCTGGTGGTGGGCGCAGGGCCGATTGGCCTGGGCGCGGCGGCAATTGCCAAAGCCGACGGTGCGCAGGTGGTGGTGGCAGACACCAGCCCGGCAAGGCGGGAACATGTTATTGCCCGGCTGGGCGTGCCGGTTATCGATCCGTCCGCCGATGATTTTGATGCCCTGCTGCGCGCGCAGTTTGGCGGCTCACTGGCGCAAAAAGTCATTGATGCCACGGGCAACGCTCGCGCGATGAATAACACCGTGAACCTGATCCGCCATGGGGGAAGCATTGTTTTTGTCGGCCTGTTTAAAGGTGACTTACAGTTCTCCGACCCTGAGTTCCACAAGAAAGAAACCACCATGATGGGCAGCCGAAACGCCACGCCGGAAGATTTCGCCAAAGTGGGGCGGCTGATGGCGGAAGGCAAACTGACCGCCGATATGATGCTGACCCACCGCTACCCGTTTGCCACCCTTGCTGAACATTATGAGAACGACGTGATTAATAACCGCGAGCTGATAAAAGGGGTGATCACCTTCTAGTTGCCATGCAGCGCCCGGGGGTAGGTTGGGCGCTGTTTTTTTCTTATTGCCGATCTGCGCGGCTTAATCTGCGCAGATCAGCAGTGGCGAGTAGAAGTTACTGATCACCATCGCATCTTCAGGCGTGCGCTCCAGCGTGATCAGCCTTTTCTTGCCCAGCGTTAAACCCGCAATGTACTTCTCAAAAATGCCTGCCGGCAGTTCATCGTGACCAAATTTTTCAATCTTCAGGATGGTGATTTCATAGAGCGAATTTTGCATTTTCTGCCAGCTGAACGTTTCCTGGCGGGACACCTGCCACTGCTGCTGGTCATTGAAGACGTCCCCATTAAGGGTGAAATACCCGGTGCCATCGGTATGAAAACGCAGGGTAACGCCCCCTTCAAAGCGGAACGAGCTGGTAGCACGCAGGTCGGAAAAAGTTATATTTCCCTGGCAGACAAGGGAAAACGGCGGTGTGTGGCGATACCAGAGCAGCGCCACAACGGCCAGGATCAGATTGAAGGCGATAATCAGCGCCATTTTTTTGCGCGTCATGGTTACCACTCGTACGTGTAAAGCGTGCGGCAGGCGCTGGCTTTACCCTGTGTCAGGGAGCATTGAGAGAGCACTAACCGCCCTTCGTGACCATAGAAAAGCGTATTTTGAATGTGCAGATAAAAGATGGAGTTCTTCAGACAGGGAAGGTTGCCATCATGCTGGATCTTCTGAGCAAGTGTGATGGCCTTGCTGTGAAACACATCAGCCAGCGGGGAAAAGGTGTAGACCGGGCACTCGCCGATTTGGGTCAGCAGGTGCATTTTCGCGTGATCCTGGTTTTGTTTGATCACCAACGACCAGATGCACAGCGCCAGCACGCAAAGGGTCAGCGCACTGCAAAACAGCAGTTCGTAGCGCCAGCGGCGCGGTTTTTTAACCGGCAGACTCTGCGTTTCGGCACTGCGTAGCGGGGTGACCGGAATATCTGCACTCAGCATAAACCCCATTTTGGGCACGGTGACGATGAACCCGGTATCAGGGACAAGACTTGCCAGTATTTTGCGCAGGATGCTGATGTACTGGTTTAGCGAATTATTTGAGCCCTGAAGGCCGCGTTCGTCCCAGACGCCGCGCAAAAAGCCTTCGCGCTCAATAACATTACCGTGGTGGGCGACCAGCAGTTTCATGATGGCGTTCGCCGTGCCGGTGAGCATCTGAGGCTCTTCTTCTGGCGTATCGACAAGAGAAAACGATCCATCTTCGTCGTTATAGACGAGGACATCAGCAAGCAGGTATTTCATAGATAATGGCAAAACAGGCAGAGAGAATGGAATACAAACGGTGAGTGTTGAGCGCACAGTTCATCAGGTCAGGTTGTTATTTTAACTGACTTGTTACCGATAACATTGATCCAGGCGGGTTTTTATTCAGATTAATAAGTGAGCGTTACAACCACGTCATCGCTGAACTCCCCTGTGCCGGTCAGAGGCTGTGCGGGGACCACCCCGTAGATGCTGTAGCTCTGAGTTCCTCCTTGTTCGTTTGACACATTCATCGTGCTCCCGCTGCTCTGATCTCCCCAGCTTTGTGTGGCGCTGGCATCCTGCCACAACCCGTAGCGCAGACACTGTCCTGCGTTGTTACAGACCTGGCGTTGGTTACCGCTGGCGTGCGCGCCCGTGCTCAGGCCAAGTGAAAAGGCGGTTCCCGCCGGGCAGCGTGCCGTAAGGGTGGCGGTCGAACGGCTGGCGCTGAGTGTGGCAGAGCTGGTGAGCGTGCCAAAGTTGAGTGGGGTGACACGCTGAATGAAACACCCGTCCGTAAGGGTCGCTTCTGCCCGGCTGGAGCCCTGGATTTGTTCGCCGTCTGCAGAGCCGTCCTGGCAGCTTTTTAACGTTCCCTGCGAGCTGGCACTGTGCCAGGCGATACGTAAGTCCATGTTGTATTTGAAATAGCTGCGAGCCGGAAGCTGGCTTTGCCCGCCGGGAAGGGTGGCGATCAACGGGAAACTGCCGCTGACGGTTGTGTTGCTGGCCGCAACCAGGGTTTGCTGCATCAGGTTGCCGCTGGTGGGCAGGCTAAGTTCCTGCGCACGGTCGGTGGCGCTGAATATCCGGAACAGCAGGGTGTATTGCTTTCCCTGGTCATCGCCCACCGACATCATCTGAAACGGCGGGGTGTCGGTACTGCTCAGACAGACATTGACGTACTGCGTGGTGCCGTAGTCGGCCTGGCAGCTGAATTTCACTTTTGTACTGGCTGAGGCGGCTTCCCCTGCCACCATATTGCCGAAGTTTATGTCCGCCCCGGATGTCATCCAGCAGCTCATGGCCAGAGCGTGCAGCGGTGTGAACAGTATCAGGAAAAACAGTGTTTTTACCGGCATGGTTGCTCTCCGAGGTTGAGGCGTGATGTCGATGACTGCGTTGGGGGAAGGGCGACGCGGCACGTCCCCTGAGCCGTGGTCACAACCAGTTCGCCGGGGAGCGGGGGATCTTCGAGCCAGATAAAGCCATCGCGCCCAACGATGGTTGCCCCGCGTGGCGTGGAGACAACGCTACCCATCGGCAAGGGCTGGTGCCGGGAATTGACCAGCCGGGCCTGCACGGACACCGCGTGATGCACATCGAAATCGACTTTCACCGCTGTCGCCGTGCCGGGCCGGGCGTAGATATTAGTCACCGGGGTCATCACATCCGCAGGCAGGCTCAGCGGATCGATGGTCACTTTACTGTTGTGGTAGCGCGGTAGGTCGGTCAGCAGCAGATAGCCTTCATCATCGGTTTCACCGGCAGGTCTGTTTTCCAGCAGTACAGGGACATGGCTGATACCGCGCGTGGAGATCAGCGCCAGCCCTTGCTCGTTGTAGCGCAATGCGTGCAGGGTGTTATCAAGCAGCGTCAGGCTGCCTTCGCCGGTGGCGTACTGGCTGCGGGTATGGTCGCCTCTCTCCATTCCGATGTGCCATTCACCGTAGCGGCTCAGGTTACCCACATCGGCATACTTTTCACCGTTTTCACCATAGGATTGCCCCGCCTGCCATGACCAGCCGCCGGTTTGTTCGTTCGGTTGATGGCGATAATCCAGCCGGGGAGTATTCCGGCTCGCCTGCACGGAGAGGGTATCGTGGCTGCCGAACGGAATGGTCATCATCAGCTGTACGGTATGGCTGGCGTCTGAGAGAGAGCGGGTGTAGCTCAGCGTGGCCGAGATGTGCAGCGGGAGCGTTGCGGACCAGGAGGCGTTGAGATAGCGCTGTTTGCTGCCTTGCAGATTTTGCTGCACCCAACCCGCACCCAGCGTGCCTGCGTGGCGAAACGAATGGCTAACCCACAGGGTATCGCTACGTCTGGCGGGCAAAGTCCCGCTCATGCGGGCATTATCGGCAAAGTTTTTTTCGCTGCGAACGGTGCTGGCAGAAATGCCCGTGCTGTTGCCGTTCCATTGCCAGCCCGTCCCCCATTTTATGCCCTGGCCGTACTGACTGTCGCTGTAGGCAATATGCTGGCTGACAATGCCAGCCCGGGGGGAAATCAGCCAGTCGCTGCCGATACCGGCGTTATGCATTCTGCGCTGCTGCTCGGTATGCAGCGCCAGCGTCAGATGGTTGTTTACGCCGTAACGCCAGCCTGAATCGAGCATTGGCGAAGCGGCATAATCGTCTGAGCGTACCGCGTAGTTTTGCCGGGCCCAGCCAAGATCCAGTGCGCCGCTGCTCAGCCCTTCGGCCAGCATTCCCGGCGCACCGTACAGATCGAGCAGCACGGTACGGCGCTGCCCGTTGATATCGGTGACCACAACCTGCGCCTGCCCGCTACCGGTAAACGTGGGAAGGGTGTCCAGGAGGTAGTCGCCCGGCGCAACGTTCTGGCTGCTCTGCTTTAGTCCGTCAATATAGAGATCGACCGTTGAAGGTAACACCACGCTGTCGCTGTATTGCGCCCGTGGCGCGGTGTTGAGCTGCGGATTGAGCTGGAAGTTCCGCGCGAAATGGAGCCCGCCAAAGCGGACCTGGCGGCTCCAGCTTGTGCCGGTGGTGATGCTATCCCCAAGCGTCAGACTGGTGAGCGACGCCGGGTTATCCCATTGCCATTGCGTCATCAGCCGCGTGTGCGCGCTGCTGCTCTCATCCCCCGTGCGGCTGGAAAAACTGCTGCTCAGCACGCCGGGCACCACGCCGGAGGCGGTGAGCGTGGTTTGCGCGCTGGCCTGGCGGGCAGCATAAGTTTCGCTGGCATACAGTGAGTAAGCCAGCGTCAGGGCGCTGATGGGCTCGGCCAGCGGATAGCCGGACACATGCTCAGGGGCTTCGCTGACCAGATGTTGTTGATTATCCAGCGCGCTGGCGCTCGCCAGGATCGTCGCCTGTTGCGCCAGCGCATCCACGCTGACCTGCACGCCGGGCAGTGCCGACAGCTCAATCCACTCGTGGTTATCCGCCGGTGCCCGCAGCCCCAGTTTTTTGATATCGTTGCGGGCTATCCACAGCGCATTACCCGTCACGCGGCAGGCCCAAAGCCCGTCGCGCTCTGCGTGATTCAGGGTGATGGCCAGCCACTGCGTTTGCTCAGCCAGGGGTTCAGCGCGGGCTGAGTGCACTATCGAGAGCCAGAGAAGTAACGCCAGCAGTGAACGGGTGTAAATCAATCTTGCTGGGCTGGTGATTTTCATTGAGCCAGGCGCGCAACGCGCTGAGCGGATGGCGTGGAGTCTTCTTGAGTGTAAGGACATACATCTGCCCCGGCAGCACGTAGCCTGCCAGGCCTTTCAGTGTTTCGACGACCTGTCCATCCGCCGACAGAGCCTGCACGTTGCTTAGACGAATATGGTGGTCACCGGTGTTATGGCACTGGATGGTGGCGCCGGAGCTGGCCACTTCGCAGCGCAGGGCGCTGTCGTTGCTGCCGGGTGCCTGAGTCCCGGCGATAAACACCGGGATGGAGTAGCGCAGCAGGAAGTGCACCGCATTGCGGTGCGACGCGTCAGGCGCCTCGGCCGGTAGCTCATCAATCACCAGGCGATAACTCTGCTCCTGCGCGCGTGCGCCAGGCTGCAAAACAATGATGCGCACCAGCTGCTGCTGGCCGGGCGCCAGGCTGGTCATGGCCGGGCTGCTGACCACAGCATCCGTCTGGATGAGGCGATCCTGGCCGTTTTCCTGCGTCCAGTCATAGACGCGGATCTGCGCATGGATGGGGGTGTTGCCACTGTTGGTGAGGTACACCGCCGTGGCCCGCTGATCGTTGTCCAGATCCAGCGTCACCGGCGCAACCTGAAGGGTTGCGGCAAGCGCGTAGCGTGAGAGCAGCATCAGCGTCAGCAGCCACAGGGCTACCAGAAGAAAAGGGCGTCGCATGTTCAGTACACCAGATTCAGGGTGATGTCATCGCTGTATGAGCCTGCCTGAGCGGTCGCGAGTGCGCCTGCCTCAATCACGCCATACAGGGTTTCCGATTGCTCCTGACCGTTACCGGTTCCGGTGAGCCCCTCGCTGCCGGTTATCTGGGTCTGCTTGTTTTCGTCGGCGTAGAGCTTCCAGGCGATACTCTGCGCGCCGCTGCCGGAGTCATCCGGTTTTAGCCAAAAGGTGCCGTTTTCGCTGGTGTCACGGCTGAGGGCTGAGAGCGTAAACGGCGTGCCATTGGTGCAGGTGACGTTAAGTTGCGTACTGGCCTGAATCTCAGCGGTTTCATCAGAACTGTGACGCGAAAAATTCAGGTCGTTGGCGTTAATGGTGCAGGATTTTACGACTTCGAGCGTGACGTGCATGGTCGCCGTTGCGGTGGTATCCGCAGACATCACCGTGGCAGGAAGCAAAAGCATGGTGCAGCAGAACAGCGCGGGGACAAGTTTCATGATCTTTTTCCGTTAAAAATAGAGCGACTGCTGTTCCAGCAGGCAGATTTTGCGGTGAAACTCCGCCAGGGTGTGGCAGTGGAATTTTGTCATCGCATTACGCTTGTGGGTGTAGATGGTTTTGGGCGATTTGTTCAGCAGTTGTGCGATACGCACCAGGCTTATCCCTTTGCTGATAAGCGTGCAGACCCGCAGCTCTGAACGGGTCAGGGTGGCGTTGGGTACGCTTGCGTTGGTGAAATTTTCAGTGCTTAAGCGCAGGATCAGCTGCGACACCGACAGGTTGGTCGGCATCACTTTCACCCTCTCAGAAGGCAGGTAGATCTGGATGTCATTGACACGCGAGGCTTCGGTAAAGACCAGGCTGTGTTTATAGGGCGAACTTTTCATGACCTGTTCGCGTATCCGCAGAATGCTTTCCGGGCTTACGCCATTGCTCCAGAAAATATCTGGCCGGGGGGCCATCATCGTCGAAATAAGCGCTTTAAGGCCGAGCCACAGGAAATAATTGTCGCTCAGAATGATGATTTGATAATCGGCGTGTGTGGTGTGAGACATGTTCATTTACTTATTCCACAGGTAACCCTGGCCGTAATCCGCCGCGCTGGCGCGGGCAAGTGCAAAATCGGCAAAGGTTTCAATGCCTTCAATCAGCACCTTGCTGGCCAGCGATTTGCAGCGCTGCGTCAGGTGCAGGAAGTGTTCTGTTTCCGTCCTGCCTGACCAGAACGCCTGCTTGTCGATTTTTACGCCGTAGAATAAAAACTGGCAGGCCAGCAGCTGCGGCAAAATGGCCTCAAAGACGTCGTCCGCCCAAACCTCAACTCCCCACTGGCGCAGGGACGCTATCCGCTGGCGCAGGGTGCGGGTGTCCTTCGCGTTGAGCTGCACGATTTGCTCAAGATCGGTCACTTCAATGGCAAGGTGGTCAGGTTGTGGGGTTTCCAGGATCAGGCGGGCGTAGAAGTCCTCTTCCAGCAGCAGATCGGAGGTGGCGTTCAGGTAATATTTCCCTTGCGCGTTGCAGCTCATGGCGTGACGAAGCTGCGCAAAAAAATGCTGTTTACGCTGGGCAAAGGACATCGCTCTGAAGTAGTGCTCAAGATTGACGTGCGGTTTTGCCGTGGACAACATTTCCCAGGCAATCACATTTTCAGTATGTAATGCCCGAATGGATTCGAATTTGTAGCCAGTTAACATGATGGGGTTGCGTGAGTTCTCGTCGTAAGTTGATGAGTTACGCAGTGTAGAGATAGGGAGAATCCCAGGATATTTATAAATAAATTTGTCTTATATAAAGAGTTTTAATCTGATTTATAAATTATCTATAGGATTTTGAGTGGCGCTTTGTGCGCCCGACACGATGCCGGGCGCGGAGTGTGATTAACCTTCGTTGCTCACAATTTTGATTTCTACCATCCCGATACCCAGCTTACGTGGCGAGTGGCCGAGAATATTGCCTTCGTTGGTGGACTGCGGGTCTGGCGGCGCAATGACCAGGGTATTGCTGCGCGACGGGTTGTCGAAATGCAGCGTGGTGGTGGTGACATCATTGCCGAGCGTCAGCGCCTGAACGGTATCACCGACCCGCACCGGGATTGGATGATGGGCGTTAGGGCCAAATGCCTTCGCGGTGATCACCAGATCGAATTTTTCCGGTAGCGGATGGGCGTATTCGATTTTCACTTCATCACCCAACTGGGCATTGGACCAGCGACCCCAGGATTCAGGGCGCGAGATCCCGCTGAACTGCTTCACCTCTTCCGGCGCGCCGGCCACGTTAAAGATAAAGCTGTCGGCTTTATAACGAATATCGTTGTCGACGATTTTCAGCATGTCGACGTTACGCTGGTAGCGGGCTGTGTCGATGACCGTATCTTTAAAGGCGGTTTTACCTTTCCACTGTGCTTTATCGACGTGCTGAACGATCTGTTCACCACCAAGCTGCCCCTGGGAGACGCACCAGTCGGTTGAGAGCGACAGCGGCTGCGACCAGAGCTGGCCCATTTTGTAGCATTTGTCTACCCAGACGAAGTTATCGCGCGGGGCGAAATCCGCCAGCTGGTAACGCAGTGGCGCAGAGTATTCACTTTCCGGCAGCGGCTCTACGCGGTTATCCGACACGCGAAGCAACAGCGGCAGGCGGAAATGGCTGCCCGAGAAGGCAATCATGCCTTTCTGCTGATCGATGGTGAAGTCTTTCATCTCTTTCGGGAAGTTCCACAGGCGGATGATATCCGGCTTCCACGCGAGGATTTTTTCCTTCATGTTGAGGAACACTTCCGACAGCGACTGCCCGGACAGGGTGCTGCGGCCCAGGCCAATAAAGTTATCGCCGCCCAGGATATCCAGCACGGTGGCGCCGTTATCCATCGAGTTACGTTTGGTGGCAATCACATCCTGCTGCGGCTGGTCGCCACGCAGAATGAAGAACAGATTGCTACGGTCCTGTTTGTTGAGCTCATCCCATGCGCTGTTTTTCATCGCCAGATGGTCGGAAGAGACAACAATCACCGTATTTTTAAAATAGGGTGAGGATTTGATTTTTTCGACCAGCGCGGCGATATGTTCCTGGCTGCACGTTACGGCGCTAAAGGACTTATTGTTTTTACCGTCGATTTCGTAGCTTTTGCGCTGACAGGTGCGGGACACAAATCCGTCAGGATGGTGTGTATCTACCGTCAGGGCGAACAGCGAGAAGCGCTGGCCTGAGCGGGAAAGTTCTTCAAATTTCTTCCAGGTCTCATCCAGCACGGTGTCATCGTAGAAGCCCCAGTCGTTACGATAGGTGGGGTCGGCTACCGTGGTTTTTAACTCTTCTGAGCCATAAAGATGATCAAAACCGTGTGATTTCAGGAACACGTCTTTCCCGGCAAAACGCAGGTTAGCGCCCTGCACAAAGTAGTTTTCGTAGCCGGAGTTTTTCAGGATATCGCCAAGACAGATATTCTGCGGGAAGAAGCTCGACATGGACGCCGACGCATTGCCTTCAAACGGGGCAAACAGTGGAATACCACACTGGGACGCGACCATCCCGGCGATGGTGTAATCGGTGCCGGGTAACTGCATGGTGTGGCTGAAATCAAGACCTTCGTCTTTCAGCGGGCCAAGGTCGGGAGTCAGATTCGGGAACGCGTCGTTATCAAAGTAGGTACGCTCCAGGCTCTCACCGTAGATGTAGACCAGATTGAGCTTCGGACTGGCGATTTTCTTCGACGGCTCTTTGTAGTACGCAGCAAAATCAGGATCGCCATCGCGCGACTGGGATTTGACCAGCTCGGTGATTTGGTGGAAGGCCGGGCTGGCATCCACTGAGGCCAGTGCCAGGAACAACGCCAGCAGGCTGTAGCCAAAATGATGTGGATGATGCCGGCGACGACGCAGCACCCAGGCAAGCGCACTGAAGATGACGACCAGCGATACCACAATACCCAGGCCAGGAAGTATGTACTTACCAACACCAGCGCCGGTCAGGCTGTTCGTCAGAGTATAAAGCACCGCGTCATTAATGCCGTCGCCCGTAAAATAATCGCTCGCATACAAGGTAATGTTTAAAACAATAAAAATGCCCAGCACCACCAGCGTGGCGATAAACCACCAGGTGTTGCGACCGGCTTTCCAGGCGTAAACGCCCACGGAGGCAAGAAAAAGGGTTAGGGACATTAACTCTGACAACAGCATATCCTCATGACGCCAGGCGCTTAGCTGGCTAACTGGTTATTTTTTGGTAATACAATGTAATTGCGATGTCGTTTAGCTGCAATTTTAGTGTCACTAAAATGTGCTGTTGTTAGGATTTGGTTTAGAAAACCATTTTTTTGAAGGCGGTCGCATCCTGACTGGCGGACGCTGAGACTGTGGCAGGTGGGGAAAACGCTCATTTAGCGCCGCGTTGTAAGACTAACGTATTAAACGCGGCGTGTTGTGGCAGAAAATGGGATCGATCAGGAGATGAAGTTCATACCCTGTTTCAGCACCAGATCGCAGGCTTTGGTTTTCACCTCTTTCGCCAGCGAAGAGTTACCGAGGGTGCTGAGGTTAAGCTGCTGGCCGTTTTGCGCATTCAGCAGGCCCTGAATACCGTCCATATAGTTGGTATCTTGTTTCTGCTCCTGCGTATCCAGACCCAGTTTGCCAAGCACCTGGTTTTTAATGTTCTGGGTGTCGGTCACGGAAGCCAGTTTTTGCTTCGCGCAATATTCCAGAATACCTGCCGCGTTGTTCATGGTGCCCGCGCTCAGGCTCTGGCTGCTGCTACCTAACAGGCTGGTGAGGGAAGAGGCGGACAGGCCACCCTGAGAGCTGCTGCTACTCTCTTTGGTAAGCTCGTTGGCGGCGCTGGTCAGTGAATCTTGCCATGATGCGGCCTGCGCAACGCCGGATACCAGCAGCGCGCCTAATACTGTGCTGAGAAGAACGTGTTTTTTCATAATTGCTTACTCGAACAAAGCCCGTTTTGGGCCGAAAGTGGAGTCAGTATATACCTCTTGTCGCGCCGGTATTTCCTGGAAATTTCCTAATACTCTTTGCCGGTAACGCGACTGCGATAACTATCCCAATTGAAGTTCACCCATAAGCTTGCTCCCAAACGCATTCTGTCCATCACTCGTTCACCAAGAAGCTTACTCATTTCCTCGATGTTGTAATTTGTTAGCATTCCCGTAGGCCGTTTGGAGGATGATCGGCGATCAACAAGCTGATTTATAATTACTTTTTCGTATTTTGATTCGGTTTGTACACCGATTTCATCTATGACGAGAAGATCAACATTACTAAGATCGGTCAGTAATTGTTCCTCACTAGTTTCTTTGTTAGTGAAGGTATCTTTCATTGCTGTCATTATGTCCGCAACAGTGATTATAAGAACTGATTTTCCCTGAATTAACAGCTCATTACAGATTGCTGCGGCAAGGTGATTCTTTCCGGTTCCTGGTTTACCAGTAAAAATGAAACTTGCAATGTTCCCGTCAAAGTTCTCAACATATTGTCTGGCTTTGTTAAGCGCATTGAGTTGGCCATCACACTCGACAATATAATTATCAAATGAACAGTTTTGGTGTAGTGGGCGGATGCCAGAGCGATTGAATGTGCGCTGCATTTTCATGGCTCGATTTTCTCGTGCTAGAGCGGCCGCACGGATCTCACCTTGCTCTTTTTGCCACGCCAGCAGTTCTTCACCTGTTGTGAAAGCGGGTTTTACATTTGCTGGCATCATTTTCTGCAATCGTTTCATCAGGTCGCCGACGTTTTTCATATCATCCTCTAAAGCCTGGTGGGATTGTATTGTCTGGTTCTGAAATTGCGTTGATATCGCGCTTTGGCTGGCCGCCGTTACTGGCGCGGTTCATCTGAATGCTGCGCGCAAGTTTTTGCTGCCACTGGACATGGTGGAACACTTTTCCTTCAGCCTGCCAGTAGGCGGTGAATGCTGCCAGCTCTTCGGGGGTGACGGTTTGCGCGAGCGCAATCCCCCATAACGCGGCCTGGCGCTGGAAATCGGCGTCAGGTTGCCATCCGGCGTACATGGCAAATTTCCCCATCGGCACGGCGACCGGGGCGCTTCCTGGCTCTTCAAAGAACTGGTTATCCAGAGTCACATCGCTCGCCGGGCGCGACAGACGCGCTTCGAGATCCAACAGCTGCGCCAGACGTTCAGGCGTGATCGCATAAAACGCGGGTGCGTTATCAGCGAATACCGCGAGCGTGCCGTTTTCGGCGTTGGTCAGTACACCACGGGGATCGTGCATAAACGCATCGATACCCGCAATGCTGGTGGTCAGGATTCTGGAAGACATAACACTTTCTCTACTGATTACTACGGTCGTGATATGGGCTTATGGTAGCACAGAGAGGAAGAGGGGATGGAGGGGGAAAGTGCAGGCCGATCCCCTCTCCCGGACGAGAGAGGGGATCGGTCAGAATTACGCGATGATATTCAGCGTCACGTCGATATTGCCGCGAGTGGCGTTAGAGTACGGGCAAACAATGTGCGCAGCATCAACCAGTTTTTTCGCTTCGGCTGCATCCATACCTTCAACGTGAATGTTGAGTTTCGCTTCGATACCAAAACCAGTTGGCAGCGGGCCAATACCCACTTCGCCTTCGATAAACGCGTCTTTCGGCAGGGAGAATTTATCGCGGGCTGCAACGAACTTCATCGCACCCAGGAAGCAGGCAGAATAGCCGGCTGCGAAAAGCTGTTCCGGGTTAGTCACTTCACCACCCATGCCGCCCATCTCTTTTGGCACACCCAGTTTCACATCCAGTACGCCGTCGGAAGAGGTTGCACGGCCATCGCGGCCTCCGGTTGCTTTTGCTTTGGCAGTGTAGACAACTTTTTCTAAAGACATGGCAGGTTCCTCATCTTGCATTTATATGTGCTATTAAATAGCGTGCGATATATATGTGTAAATAAATACGCGTAAAGTATAGCCTTACGCGCGCTGTAGCTGTTGTCGCAAAAGCTCAAGCTGTTGCTTAAGCTCTGCCAGGGTGGCGGTATCACATTTCGCCGCACAACCCACCGCCTGCGGAATACCTACGGCCTGTTGTTGCAGGCTGCTTCCCGCGTCGCTCAGGGTCACCACAACCTGACGTTCATCTTTACGGGAGCGATGGCGGTTAATCAGCCCGGCGCTCTCAAGGCGTTTCAGCAAAGGCGTGAGCGTGGCGGAATCAAGAAACAAACGTTCGCCAATCTCCGACACCGTAATATCATCCTGCTCCCACAGCACCAGCATCACCAGGTATTGCGGGTAGGTCAGGTTAAGCGGTGCCAGCAGTTGCCGGTACAGCTTGTTCAGCGCCAGGTTTGCCGAGTAAAGGGCAAAACAGAGCTGGTTATCCAGCAGCAGCGCGGGGGTGGTGTCGTTCGTTTTTGCGTTCATGAGATGAATATAAATAGTGCACAATATAATTGCAAGCTATTTTATGGGCAGGTATAGCGGAGCGCCACCTGAACCGCCATTTTACGATAGTGCTGGCGTTGCGCCTGCTCGTCTGCGCCATCTTCAAACAGCAGCGTAAAGGTGTAGCTGTTAGCAACGTAGTGGAAGCTAAAACTGCTGATAAGACGGTGAAGATCGCGCGCGTCTACCGTCTGATTAAACAGCTGCTTTTCTTTTCCGCGTTGCAGGATCCCGGCGAGTAGTTCCAGTGCGCTGCGGTTGACCTGACGCAGGTAGCTCGACTGCTGCATAAAGCGGCCGCGCTGCATGTTTTCCATGCAGATAATACGGATGTAGTCCGGGTGGTCGGCGTGATAATCAAAGGTGGACTCAACCAGGTGCACCAGCGCTTCAACAGGCGGCATTCCGGCCAGGCTTAGCTCTTTTTCACTGGCGCGGATTTGCGTATAAACGTGCTCCAGCGCCAGTAGATAGAGGTTTTCTTTGTTTTTGAAGTGGTACACCACCATACGTTTGGTGGTGCCTGCCTTTTCCGCAATCTGCTCCATGCGGGCGCCGTTCAGCCCATACTCGGCAAAAAGCTCGATGGCGCTGTGAAAAATTTTATCCTTCAGGCTGCCTTCATTGTGGTCGGGGAATTCGCTGCCAGGGTTAGCCACTTCATTTCCTTATCGTCACCAAACGGAATGCAGGGATTATCACCACGGCAGCGCGAGAACACAAATCAAACGCGCGGGCGCTTGCGATACAGCCATAATCCTGGGATAGACAGCCCAATGGAGAGCGCGCCGACAATGGAGGAGGCTTTGAGGAAATTACTGAGCAGCAGGATCATTTGCGGCTCGCTGTAGCCGAAGTGGCTGATTTTCACCGCCGAAATCATCGCTGTGTAGGCTGATATGCCCGGGAACATAGGGATAACCGCCGCCACGGTGAAGACCTTTGGATGCGCCAGATACCAGCGCGACCACTGAATGCCAATGCAGCCGACCAGCATCGAGGCCATAAAGGTCGACCATTCGATGTTAAAGCCCGTTGTCATCATGACCATGCGCGAACCGTGGCCGATAGCACCTAGCAGCGCGCACCAGGGCAGCGCACGGCGCGGTACGTTGAACACCATGGCAAAGCCAACGGCAGGAATGGCGGCCAGAACCATGTCCTGGGCCAGTGCTAACAGAAAATCAATCACGCCCATCCCCGTAACCCCCACAGTGTCATTGCCATGACCACGCCGATACAGGTTGCCAGGGTCAGCAAGCTGGCTATAGCCCATCGCGCGAGGCCGGTATTGATGTGCCCTTTAAACATATCGGCAACGGAGTTGATCAACGGGAACCCCGGCACCAGCAGCAATACGCTGGCTGCCATCGCAATGGTCGGCGTGCTGGCGAATGTGGGCAGGCGCAGCAGCAAACCTGACACGGTTGTCGCGACAAAGGCGGTGATGCAGAAGTTAATTTGCGGGTGCAACTGCCGGTGTGTCAGAAGCTGGCGAACATACATGGCAATGCTGCTGGCGAAAAAGGTGATGACTGCTCCGTCCCAGCCGCCATTATTCAGTTTGCAAAAACAGGCGCAGGAGAGCCCAACCATCAGCACCACCGCCCAACGAGGGTAACGTAATGGTTTGATTTGGTTGAAGCGTTTTTCTATCTCGTGCAAATCCAGCAGCTTGTGCTCAGCGAGGATAACAATGTGCTGCACCTCGGTGACGACGTGCATGTTAATACCGCGATCGTGGTTTTTGCGGGTTGAGGTTAAGCATTGTCCGTCTTTAATCGTCGTTAGCACAATGGCGTTGGAGGAGATGGAGCTTTCTACGCTGTCCATCCCTAACGCCAGCCCAAGACGAGTAGAGAGTTCTTCCACCAGGGCGCTTTCTGCACCGTGTTGTAATAGAAAAAGCCCACACTGAATACATAGCCGCGTTACGGCACGTTGCGTTGACTGATCTGCCTGCATGTTTACCCTGAAAAGAAGAAGGATTGCTTGCCTGATGGCCCTGAATGTTTACTTTTAGCACAAAGTGTGGGATCGCTGGCTCTGGGTCAGATCAACATTTGTGCAAAGAGTTGCAACGGTGATGTGTCTGGACGTGGGGTGAATAGCCATATGTGGTTTGAATAGTTAATTCTGTAATATAAAAAATATATATTTAGTTTTGCTAATTTTATATTTTCAATATTCTAAGGGGTGTTTAATTATAATTTGTTTCTGTTTATGCGATATTATGCCGGATTGGGGTAATTCTCATATCATCAGGTTTTGTCTCAAATTCTGCCTGTAAAAATCTTCTTTTTATTCAGGAATAAAATAACATTAGCCTGAATACATTTAACATTATTGAGTATAAAGAAAGGATTCGGAGGACCTATGTTGCCAGTGAATGGTAGACACGGAGTGGTAATCAGTAAAATACCCGTAATGCAGTCAGGCCTGGGCGGGGTAATGGCGCGTAATTTTCCCGACTATGAACTGACATATTGTCGTTCGTTACAAGAGCTCACATTGCTTCAGTTGCGCAGAGCTGACGTTATTATTGCTGATATTTCTGGGGATTACAGGAACCCGCGTGGAACCCTTGAACAATATTACGGGTTGTTGAATCAATACCGGGGGATTCACTGGATATTTTTAGTTTCTCGCCCTCTTTATTCGAGCGCGGTTGAGCTGCTCATGCGGCCTGAAACAACCTTACTGTCTGATATGGAGCCTGTAGAGGGTGTTGTCAGTGCTATCCGTGCCGGTAGAGAACGTGCCGAGCGGATAAGCCAGACATTACTCACATCTGACACGGTGGAGTTCGGTGAAAAGGATGAATCCCTCATTGCGCTAACCCATTCTGAACGCAAGGTTCTACGCCTGCTTGGGAAAGGTTGGGGGATAAATCAAATTGCTGCATTGCTCAAGAAGAGCAACAAAACGATCAGCGCCCAGAAGAACAGCGCGATGCGACGTTTGTCATTACGCAGTAATGCAGATATGTACGCATGGATCAGTAGCGTACAGGGAATGAGAGAGCTGAGCCTCATGTCAGCCTATGGAGAGTTTGAGGAATGGAAAAAACCACTGCAACAAGACATATCGCCATCATTGAAAATTGCACAATGAGTGCGATTGGGCTGGTGCATCTCTTCGCTATGCCCTCACTCAGCCATTATACGCTGCATATGTTTAAAAATGCCGACAGTTTAAAAGCTGCCATTCCAAAAACTTCTTTTTTCTCAGTGATATATTCACTCTCTGATGCACGTGAAGAGCGTCGCAATTGTCTTTCCTGTATGCGCGAGCTTGCACTGAATCACAGCGGTATACAGCGAATCGTGTTGGCATCTGATGAGATGGAGGCAAAGCTGGTGAGCCACCTTTCTCCATCCCGTCTTCATGGCATCATCAACAAAGCGGTTCCACTGATTCATCTGCTGGATGAGCTTTCGGCATTGCTGAAAGAGACCGGGCGTGTGAATGACAATATGCTAAACCACTGGTATGTAAGCCATAACAGGATGTTGAGTCCTACCGAGCGGGCGATTTTACGTTACATGTCGTTTGGGTACTCCATCCCAGAAATCGCCGTTCAGCTTGAACGCAATATTAAAACGATCCGGGCACATAAGTTTAATGCCATGGTGAAGCTGGGGGTGAATTCTGATGTGGGGTTGTTGGATGCTGCCGATCTACTTACCCATCTACCTGTCGGGGAAGGTCGCCGCCCTGCCTTAACTGTTCAGTCGTTCTCGTAACGTTTTATCCAGCGCCAGAGGTGCTCTGGCGCTGTGATTAAATGCAGACATCAACCCATTTTGCGGAGGTAAGCTCAGCCATTCTCTCGGGTGAAATTCGCACTGCGCTGTGGATAGCACCCGCAGCAGGAAGGACTTCCGGATATTGTTTTAAGGAAATATCGCAGTAGACCGAGAGAGGGTTTTCCAGCCCAAATGGGCAGACGCCTCCTACAGGATGGCCAGTGACGGTGACTACTTCATCACTGCTGAGCATTCGCGCTTTTGCGCCAAATGTGTCCTTCAGTTTTTTGTTGTCCAGGCGCGCATCTCCTTTCGCGACAACCAGGATCACCTCGTTTTTCACTTTTAACGATAGCGTTTTGGCAATTTGCCCCGGTTCAACGTGATGAGCGGCAGCAGCCAGCGCAACGGTCGCAGTGCTTTGGCTAAGCTCAATCACTTCTATCTCGGGGGCGTTGTCGGCAAAAAACTGCTGTACAGACTGCAAACTCATTGTTTCCTCCTGACAAATATCCTGCGTAATCTGTCATAAGAAATTATGCTCTGTAAATATCTCTTAAGTAACAAATATCCCA
>Ga0153917_1000243_pt1 | contig 45299 bp, 51 predicted proteins | sample TSFL001MetaG_FD_104695 | JGI IMG/M metagenome (GOLD analysis project Ga0153917, IMG submission 104695) | Attine ant fungus gardens microbial communities from Florida, USA - TSFL001 MetaG | ecosystem: Host-associated > Fungi > Mycelium > Unclassified | place: USA: Florida, Paynes Creek Historic...
CCGAACAGAGAAGTTAAGCCCGATTGCGCAGATGGTACTGCATTTTAATGTGGGAGAGTATGTCGCTGCCTTTCTTTGAAAGCCTGATTCTAATGAGTCAGGCTTTTTTTATGCAATAAAGTTTTTGTTAGGCTAGGAATTATGTTGATGATGATGAATTTGAGATATGCTGAAAAAACAACAGGGCCGTTTTAGTCGGTCCTGTTATTTTCTACGTCTTTTAAGAATTCAAATATCAGGTGGTTTTCATATCCTTTACGCATAAGGAAATCGACCCACTTTCGTTTTTTTCTTTCTAAGGAACTTTCGTTTATGCTGTTCCACTTAGCCTCTGCAAGGGAATAAAAATGCTTTAAATAGTCTGTTTCAATCTCTTTAAGAGCTGTACGGATATTATATGAGGATATTTCACGGAATTTGAGCTCTTGCTCAATCCGTCGCTTGCCCCAACCTTTAAATTTATGCTTTCCCCGGGCAAAGCTTTTGGCAAACCGCTCTTCATCAAGATATTTATTCTCAACAAGATGATTCAGAATATGGTCTGTTGCAGTCTGGAACATGCCAAGCGTTTCGAGTTTCAAGATAACTTCTTTATAACAACGGTCCTGATAGGAGCAGTAATATTCAAGCTTTCTTGTAGCTTCCTCTACAGAAATTCCCTTTTCCATTATTATTTGATGCCCAGTTGCTGATGTGTTTCGGTGATAGCGCGTTCATTTTTACGGTCAATCCAGGCCTGGCCCTTTCTTTTTCGCATGAAATTGTCAAAATAACGCATTATGGATATATTGTATAGGGCCTTTAGCAGAAACTTGGGATTCCGCGGAAATGCGCGCAGGCTCATAGAGAAACTTGGTGTGAGGTACTTCATATAATGCCAGTAGCCTTCAGGCATGTACATCATTTCACCATGATTAAGTTCACATACGTATCCCTGAGCCTGTTTCAGGGCAGGAAATTTATTAAAATCAGGATTGTCGAAATCAATATCCTCCCTGCAGATTAAGGAATGAGGTACTTTGTACATGTATTTTGTCTGGTCAGGAGAAAAGATGATACATCTTTTTTTTCCGTGAAAATGAAAATGTAGTATATTGGAATAATCAATGTCGAAATGCATAAAAACCCTGGAGTTTTCACCACCAAAAAAAAGCATAGGCAGCTGTTTAACCAAATGCAGACCAATATCAGGCCATTTATAATCGTTTTGAAGACCTGGAACTTCTTTCATGAGATTGTAAAGAAAAATGCGATAGTTTGTGGGGCCTTTTTCCAAAAGATCAATGTAATCACGCATTTTCATTGTAGCATGGGCCTGGTTGAAACCGTCTTCGGCTCTTACGGGACGATCGTCATATAGAGGTACTGTTTTATCCCCGGCAACATTTTTTATATAATTCAAATGCCATTTCTCATACGCAGGCCAGTCGGCCGTAAGTTGCTCTATAACAACAGGTGTCTGAGTTTTTACGTATTTTTCAAAAAAATCTTTCTTCGAAATCGTTTTTATACGTTCTATTGGCTTTAGATTCAGATGTTCCATTTTGGAATTTGTTTAGTATTACAAATTTACAAAATGATAATTATTTGATTATTTTTTCTTAAAAGAAAAATCCCCTTGTTAAAGAGGATTTCTGAACTTATGAATGTGCGGTTTCGTCTTTTTCGTTCTCGTCTGAATTTTGTTGTTCTTCTTCAAACTGATCGATAATCTGGTCAATTTCAGCATCTGTTAATTCCTCTTCGACTTCCACTTCTTCTAGTAAAGATTCAAATTTTTTGATGTTCTTCTTCAGACGTTTTGAAAGGTCTTCATACTCTCCTAACAGCTTCTTATATGATTTGATAACCGATTTTTGCTTACGGATCTGTTTGTTTTGTTCTTTAAGCTTTTTCTTTAACTGATCTTTTTTCATAATGAACGTTTTTGTTTCACTTATAAAAATAAATAAAAAAGTGGAATTAAGTGGTTGTTCAATGTTAAGTTTTATCATAAGTGTAGAAGATATGAACTTATTTTTGGAATCTTTGAAAATTCAATATATTTAGGAGTATAAGATCATAAAAATAATTTAGATTAGCCGGACCATTAATTTATTATATTAAACACTATGAACAGAATGACCTATTTGCGGAAAATTCCTTTTCCTAAATATTTTATTTGCCTTCTTTTATTTATTTCCGGACTGTACTTTTTCTTCTTTGTACAAATTTTCTTTGGATTGACCTTTACGATAATTGGTCTTAACCTGATATCTACGGAAGGTTCGCAAATCGATTTTGACAGAATGATGTACCGAAATATCAGATCTGTTTTTGGAATTTCATTTGGTAAATGGAAAGAGCTTCCGGCTTTTGATTATATTTCCGTATTTAAAACCACAGAGAATAAAAGAATAAGCGTTGCTACCGCTTCTACGGTTATGAGTAACGAAATATTTTTAATTAACCTGTTCTATGAAACAAGTAAATGCATCACGTTTTATAAAACGGAAGAGCAATCTGATGCTTTTGAAAAAGCATCAGATTTTAGCAGATTTTTAAATCTTAGAGTTTTAGATTCCACTGGGCCGCAAGGGGTCTGGGTTTCCGTATAAGGATCAGGGTAGCTGTTAATGTAGGTATATCCATGAACCTTTGGTAGGGGGATTGAGCTTTCTTTTCCGACGAAGCCGGGAATCAAGGGCCATTTCCATGCTTTAGTTTAGCAACTCGGGTATGAAATAACATAAGCCGGATAGTTCAATATATGAGCTTATATTATCAATGTTTTTATCAGAAGAGAAATGAAGAGAAATGAAGAGAAATTTTGTAATATTAAGTATGGTGATTCTTTATGTGTCCTGTAAGGGACAAAAGAATGAATGCACCTATCCTCTTATATACAAATCCCCTATGGGAGGAATTGTCGATATGGTTCGATATAGGGCTAATTATAGGTTAAATGAAATTCTCATATTAAATAAGGACAGTACCTATGTTTATAAAATGTGCGCTCAGCTCGAAAATGGAAGGTGGGCTGCTAAAGGGGATACGGTTTTTCTATACTGTGAAAGCAGAAGATTTCATATTGACAGTTTGAATTATGAAAAAAAATACTATGAGGGAACAATATGTCCGGAACTGCCTGATATCTGGATTGTAAAAAAGAATAAGATTAAGAATGCTTTTGATAAAACTGTTCTGCTAAAGGAATAGTTATGGAATATAAAGATTTATAAAAATAAAAAGCCGCAATCAAAGATTACGGCTTTTTCTGTACCTGAGGTGGGAATCGAACCCACACTCCGAAGAACACGAGTTTGAGTCGTGCGCGTCTACCAATTCCGCCACTCAGGCTTTTTGCTTGAAATTGTGGTTGCAAATGTAAGAACAAAATCAAATAAAACAAATTAAATCTCAAAAAAATGCAATTAAATTAAATAATTTTTTAAATTTGCATCCTCAAATACAACTAAAACAATAACTACTAATTTAAGCAACAATGAGTTACTTTGAACCTGAAGCAAAAATATTTGCATGTTCGCAAAGTAAAGGTTTGGCTGAAGAAATTGCGAAGCACTATGGTGTTGAGCTTGGAAGCGTTACCTTATCGCATTACAGTGATGGTGAATTTCAACCGTCGTTTGAAGAATCGATCCGTGGTTTACGCGTATTCCTGATATGTTCAACTTTTCCGAGTGCAGATAACCTTATGGAGTTATTGTTGATGATTGATGCGGCCAAACGTGCCTCGGCACGCCATATAACGGCAGTAATTCCTTATTTTGGATGGGCGCGTCAGGACAGAAAGGATAAACCTCGTGTTCCGATTGGTGCAAAACTGGTGGCAAAAATGCTTGAAGCTGCCGGGGCTACACGTGTAATGACGATGGATTTGCATGCCGATCAGATTCAGGGCTTTTTTGAAAAACCTGTGGATCATTTGTATGCTTCCACGATTTTCCTTCCTTATATCCAGTCTCTGGAGTTGGAAAATCTTACAATTGCTTCTCCTGATATGGGTGGTTCGAAACGTGCGTATGCGTATGCCAAATATCTGGGCTCCGAAGTAGTAGTTTGTTATAAACAGCGTAAAAAGGCGAATGTAATTGATACGATGGAGCTTATCGGTGATGTAAAAGGCAGAAATGTTATCCTGGTAGACGATATGATCGATACGGGAGGTACCCTTGCAAAAGCGGCTGATGTGATGATAGAGCGAGGTGCTTTAAGCGTACGCGCAATATGTACTCATCCGATCCTTTCCGGAGCGGCTTACGAGAAAATTGAAAATTCGTCTTTGACAGAATTGATTGTAACCAATTCCATTCCTTTAAAAAAGGAGAGCTCCAAGATACGCGTGTTAAGTTGTGCTGAGCTTTTTGCCGATGTGATGCATATGGTGCAGAACAATACATCCATCAGCGATAAATTTATTATGTAATTTTTATTAATTTTTAAATATTTAAAATGAAATCAATTTCAATTAAAGGACAAGAAAGAGAAAGCGTAGGTAAGGTAGCTACCAAAGCCGCACGTAATGCTGGATTGGTTCCTTGCGTAGTTTACGGAGGAGAACAACCAGTACATTTTACAGCAGAAGAAAAAGCATTCAAAGGCTTAGTGTACACTCCAAACGTACATACAGTTGCTGTTGATTTGGGATCTAAAAGTATTGACTGTGTTTTACAGGATATCCAGTTTGATCCGGTTTCTGACAAAATCTTACACATCGACTTCTACCAGTTGCACGCTGATAAAGAAATCACTATGGAAGTTCCTGTGAAAGTAGTTGGAAACTCTAAAGGAGTTATGGCAGGGGGTGTTTTACGTTTAAACCAACGTAAATTGAAAGTTCGTGCTTTACCTGCAAACTTACCTGATTTTGTTGAAGCTAATATTTCTGATTTGGAAATGGGTAATAAATTGTATGTTACGTCATTGCCAACTGATAACTTCAAATTGTTACACCCTGATAACACGGTAGTAGCTCAGGTACGTATTTCACGTGCTGCTATGAAAGCTGCTCAGGAAGCTGCAAAAGCGGAAAAAGGAGCAAAAAAGAAAAAATAATCATTTTCTTTATACAGAAAACCCGGACTCAGATCCGGGTTTTTTTATGGCGTAATCCATCCTCCAGGATAGATGTATTCATTAAAAAAGACCTTCTTTCAAGAAAGTCTTTTTTAATTATTTAATCGATTTCAGATACTCTGATGGTGTTCACCATCCCTTTTTCGTTTAAGGGCATTGATGCCAGGTTAATGGTAAAATCACCCGTTTTTACATAATTGTTTTCCTTTGCAATCATGTTAATGTCCTCAATAGTAATATCGGTACTTTCGTATTTATCATACCAGAATGCCGTTACTCCCCATAATAGGTTCAACTGCGTCAGCATATGTTTGTTAGAGGTGTAGGCAAGGATATGGGCATTGGGTCTCCATGCCGAAATCTGGAAGGCAGTGTATCCGGAGTTCGTAAGGGTATTGATGACTTTTGCTTCAATATCGTTGGCCATAATCGCTGCATGGTAACAAATTGACTTGGTGATGAACCGTTTGGTACGAATCTTAGGATCGTTAACCGGAAGTTTAATAAGTTCGGAATCTTCAACACTTGTAATAATCTGTGTCATTTTCTCAATTACCTGAACCGGGTAGTTTCCTACTGACGTTTCCCCCGAAAGCATTACAGCATCGGCGCCGTCCATAACGGAATTGGCAACGTCGTTAACTTCGGCACGGGTAGGAGTAAGACTCGTAATCATGGTTTCCATCATCTGTGTGGCAATGATTACGGGAATACGGGCGTACTTGGCTTTATGTACCAGTTGTTTCTGGATGAGCGGGACCTCTTGTGCCGGAATTTCAACACCAAGATCTCCACGTGCTACCATTAGACCGTCGCAGTGCGAAACGATCTTATTGATGTTGGCAACGGCTTCGGGTTTTTCAATTTTAGCAATAATAGGAATCTTATGGTCCCCGTGTTCTTCAATAAGGAGGCGCAGATCTTCCAGATCCTCAGGTGTACGGACGAAAGAAAGGGCAATCCAGTCCACATCAAGCTTAATGGCAAATATGGCGTCCTTTATATCTTTTTCGGTTAAAGCGGGTAAAGAAACTTTTGTATTCGGCAGATTGACTCCCTTTTTTGACTTTAATGGGCCTCCTTGTACTACAACGGCTTTTACTTCTTGCTCTCCGTCGGTTTCCAGTACATTGAAAATAAGCTTTCCGTCGTCTAATAAAATAGCCTCGCCGGGATTCACGTCTTTAGGGAAACTTTTATAAGTCATATACACCCTGTCGGCGGTACCCATAAATTCTTCTTTGGTTGAAAAGGTGATAACGTCGCCTTTTTTCAATACCACTTCGTCTTTCATTACCCCTACGCGTAGCTTGGGTCCCTGGAGGTCGGCCAGAATGGAAGTGTTGTAGTTGAATTCGTTGTTTAATTCACGAATGATTTTTACTTTATCTTCAATGTCAAAATAATCGGCATGCGAAAAGTTAATTCTAAAAACATTCACACCGGCCTCTATCATTTGTTTGATTATCTCTTTGGTGCTACAAGCCGGCCCTAAGGTTGCGACTATTTTCGTTTTTTTTCTTGGTAACATATTAGAAAATTAAATTTTTTTGAGATTTTATACTTAAAGAATCCGAGTCAACGATAAACTGTGTTGAAACATTCTTTATTTTGTCGAGTTTTTCTAAAAGATCCTCTTCGTCAAAAAGGTAATCGGTATTTTCCACGAGAATGAAATAATCGATGGTCTTCCATTCCTGAATCAGATACTCGGTGGATGCAAACAGATCGCTTTCATCTTTAAATAAGGGACCTGCTTCTTCTAAATTACTTATGGAATAATTTGACTTATTTTCGATCAGTCTCCAGTTGAGATGATTTTTACAGTCTTCGTATTGGAAGTTCCGGAAATAAGTTATCCCGTTTTCGGTGGTCAATGAAATGTCCTGCTGAAGTTTTTCGAGCCGTAAGCCCAGGCTGCGGTTTAAATGATACGCCATTTTATAATCGGGCATATTTGATTTGACCGCGATGAGCACAATATGTTCATGATCGTCCTCATCATAATCCAGCTTATGAACAATTTCGCCTGTATTTTTCTTAGAAGGAGTCATCTATTAACAAAAATACAAAATTTATAAACAGCTTTTGATCAATCGGGCGATTTAATCATTTTTTAATGTTGTTCCTCATCTCGCTCTGAAGGACAAAAAATGCGCGTTGTGCTGCTTTTTCCTCCGCTTTCTTTTTGCTCGTCGCCCTTGCTCTGGCAATAACTTTTCCGTCTAAAAGCAGTTTAACACTGAAATGTTTAAGATGATCCTTTCCGTCGTCATCGTAGGTCTCAAACTTAAATGTTTTCTTGTGTTTCTGGCAATACTCAATGTATAAACTCTTGTAACTTGTTACTTTGTTCTCAAGCTGTTCCAGATTGTCGAAATCAATAAGAATATTTTTATAGATAAATTTCTCGCAGCTTGAGAATCCGGAGTCGACGTAAATTGCGCCTATAAGGGCTTCAAGAAGATTGCCGTATACATTGTCGCCGAATTGTGTTGGAGAAGCCTTAGTTCGGATGTGATGCAGAAGGTTCAGCTTTTTTCCTACGTTGTTTAAATGCGACCTGCTTACAATTTTGGATCGCATCTGGGTAAGATAGCCTTCATCGCCTTTCGGCGCGTTTTTGTAAAGATACGCAGCAATTACAGATCCCAGAATTGCATCACCTAGAAATTCAAGACGTTCGTAGCTTACAATTTCCCCTTTTTCGTTGGTTCTGTTGACAGAACGGTGAGTGAAAGAGGTATTGAATAACTCGATATTCCTTGGTTTGTATCCGATGATTTGGGAAATGGCAGAATAAAAAATCCCGCTATTATTGATAGGGGATTTTTTATTCAATATTTTGCGAAACCAGTTCATCTTATTTGTTTTCTAGTTTCTTTACTAAAATACAGGCATTGTGGCCACCGAAACCAAAAGTGTTACTCATTAATACTTTAACGTCCCGTTTCTGAGGTTTGTTAAAAGTGAAGTTCAGTTTTGGATCTATGTTTTCATCATCTGTAAAATGATTGATGGTCGGAGGGATCATTCCGTACTGTAAAGCAAGAATACAGGAAATAGCTTCCACTGCACCGGTTGCGCCCAGTAAATGCCCCGTCATAGATTTTGTCGAATTAAGGTTCATGGTATAAGCATGTTCTCCGAATACTTCTAGGATTGCTTTTGATTCGGCAATATCACCAAGAGGTGTTGATGTTCCATGCATATTTACTCCGTCTACATCTGTAGGCTTTAATCCGGCGTCTCTAAGGCAGTTCAGCATTACATTTTTAGCACCCAGTCCTTCAGGATGCGGAGCTGTAATGTGGTGTGCATCAGCTGACATTCCGCCACCGCCGATCTCACAATAGATTTTTGCTCCACGTGCTACCGCATGTTCATATTCCTCTAGGATTAAAGCACCAGCTCCTTCTCCCAGGACAAAACCGTCGCGGTCCTTGTCCATTGGACGGGAAGCAGTTTTTGGATCTTCATTTCTTGTTGACAAGGCATGCATGGCATTAAAGCCGCCGATCCCCGCAATCGTTACAGCTGCTTCGGATCCTCCCGTTACAATAACGTCGGCCTGTCCTAAACGGATATAGTTGAACGCGTCGATAAGCGCATTGGTAGAAGAGGCACAAGCCGATACGGTTGTGAAGTTGGGTCCTCTTAAACCGTATTTCATAGAGATAAGGCCGCCGGCGATATCTGCGATCATTTTAGGAATAAAGAAAGGATTGAATTTCGGAGTACCGTTACCTTCGTTGAAGTTCGTTACCTCGTCCTGGAATGTCTGAAGACCTCCGATTCCGGATCCCCAAATAACCCCTGCTCTGTCTAAATTGAGCTTGCTCAGGTCAAAGTTCGCGTCTTCCATTGCTTCCGTAGCAGTAACCATGGCATATTGCGTATACTTGTCCATCTTGCGGGCCTCTTTACGGTCAATAAAATCTTCTACATTAAATCCTTTAACTTCACAAGCAAACTGTGTCTTAAAGTTAGTAGCGTCAAAATAAGTAATTGGCGCAGCCCCACTCACTCCGTTCATAAGGCCATTCCAGAATTCAGGAATATTATTTCCAATAGGAGTTAAGGCGCCTAATCCAGTAACAACAACTCGCTTTAAATTCATAATGAATATATTTTTTTAATTAAAAAAATAAAACCCAAGTTTCAAGATACTGGAAACATTGGGTTGCTATAATTTATAGATTGAAATCTAAATTCTTAACTTAAAAAGAATGAAAATAATAACACCTACGCAATATAAAACTGCGTAGGATGTATTAAGTTATTATTTTTTAGCCTCTTCGATGTAAGAGATAGCTTGACCAACTGTAGCAATGTTTTCAGCTTGATCATCTGGAATCTGAATGTCGAATTCTTTTTCGAACTCCATGATTAGCTCAACAGTGTCTAATGAATCAGCTCCTAAATCATTTGTGAAGCTTGCTTCTGCTACAACTTCGTTTTCGTCAACTCCTAATTTGTCAACGATAATTGCTTTTACTCTTGATGCAATGTCTGACATAACCTTTTCTATTTTTAAGTTTAATTGTTGTGGCAAAAATATGAAACTTTCATAGATAACCACATATTTAATTGTTTTTGTAACTGCGAAGTTAAAAAAATAATTTTTAAATGGATATTTTTTTCGAATTTTGTATCGTTTAAAATAACTCTCCTAATTTAATTTAAAGGGAATACACGGCTAAGTATATGAAAAACATTGTTTTATTGGCTTCAGGTTCAGGTAGTAATGCCGAGAATATTATCAGCTATTTACGAGATAAAAATCTTTCCTGCAGATTTCACATTATTACCAATAAAAAAGATGCTTTTGTATTGGAACGTGCAAAAAAGCTTGGTGTACCTGCTGAAATCTTTACCAAAAGGGATAATGAGGAAGGAAGATTATCTGAAAGAATAAAAGAGCTTCATCCCGATCTTATCGTATTAGCCGGTTATTTGCTGTTGTTTCCTTCAGATATTGTAGCTTCTTATCCCGATAAAATTGTAAACGTTCATCCTGCCCTGTTACCGAAATTCGGAGGTAAGGGCATGTACGGAAATTTTGTCCATGAAGCAGTTGTAGCCGGTAAGGAAACTGAAACAGGCATTACCATTCATTATGTAAGCGAGCATTACGATGAAGGAGCGATTATTTTTCAGGCTGCTGTAAAAGTTGATCCGGATGATACCGCGGAGGATGTTGCGCAGAAAGTCCACCAACTTGAATATGAGCATTATCCGCACGTCGTGGAAAAACTCTTAAACGATTAAAGAGCTCCTGCAGCGCCTTCCAGAACACCTCCGATAATTCCTTCAGCTTCCTCACGGTTTAAAAGTCTGCGGATGCATTTTTCCGTAATCCATAATTTAAGGACGTCTGTAAGGATATTTTTGGGATCTTCAAAAAGAATGTAATCCTCCTTTGTACGGATTTTGGCCGTTTTCCCGCTTTCCATATCCGTAATTTCGAGTTTCCCGAATAACGGGCGGGACAACCGGTATCTTTTTTCCAGATATAATTCCTGTTTATGGTAGGTGCCGATCTCATATACAAGACTGTCATCCAGGGCATATACTACGCCATTCTGAAAGACATAATAATCGTTGATGATCTTTTTATTGACAAGATCAATATCTGTATGGTTGTAATTGTTTCCGTCCCATAGCCGCGCAATGGTATCATTTGGGATATCGAAATAGATGGTGTCGTTTTGTAAATACTGTGCATGGATGTTGCACGAGCACCATATAAATATAAGGGATAGGAATGTTTTCATATATTATGGGCAGCAGCAGTGCCGATTTGTGTTTTTTCATACAATTGTTGTTCTATAAAAGTTATTTCGCGCTGCAGTGCTGCACGTAATGCCCATATTTTAACAACTTCAGGCAGCTCTTTGGCATCCTCTATAAAGGAAATGGCGTTCTTTGCCTGTTTTATGCGGATCCACTTTCTGTTTTCTTTTTGCTTTACAGCGATCCTTCCCAGGGTAGGATTTTTAAGTTCGTATTGTTGCTGGTTGACCACGAGTAATACATTATTGTAAAAGCCCACCTTTTCTAACCCGTCGTTTTTCTGTTTATAAACATAACCTTCTTCAAAGATGTAATCGGCATGCAGGAGGCGGTCGTAGAATGCATCATATTCAACAGTTATTTCATAGTCGGTCCATAGTCGCGCTACCCTGTTTACAATATTGTAGTCGAACTGGTATTCCGCGTTTTGTGCAAAAGTAGAAGCTGTTAAAAACAGGTTCAGCAGTAGTAAGTATTTTCTCATGTTTTGATTTTTGTTTGTCAATAACAAAATAAATGCCAAATTAGTGTTGTATTTTTGTAGAAATCTTAAAATACATGGATCCGGAAATTTTTTTATATACCGACGGTTCTTCCAGGGGCAATCCAGGCCCTGGCGGTTACGGTGTGATTCTCCACCTGAACAATACCCGGCATTATAAGGAACTTTCCCAGGGATACCGCAAAACAACGAACAACAGGATGGAGCTTTTGGCGGTCATTGTGGGATTGGAAGCGCTTACCAGAGACGGATTAAGAGTTCTTGTGGTTTCAGATTCCAAGTATGTGGTAGATTCCGTAGCTAAGGGATGGGTTTTTGGCTGGGAGAAAAAACAGTTTTCAGGTAAAAAGAACGCAGATCTCTGGAAACGTTTTTTAAAGGTTTACAGAAGGCACGAGGTGCGGTTCCAGTGGATTAAGGGGCATAATAACCATCCTATAAATGAGCGCTGTGACGTACTGGCGGTTGAAGCTTCTAAAAAAACGGGATTACTCGTAGATGTAGGCTATGAAGAAACAGGGCTTAATCTATGTTAAGGAATCATAAACGAATTTGTTTATTACTAGGTTTCGTATTATCTTTGCATCTTCATTTACACACAACTATATGGGTAAGTTATTGATTGTAGGTACCGTTGCTTTTGATGCTATCGAAACACCATTTGGTAAAACCGATAAAATTTTGGGCGGGGCTGCAACATATATAGGTTTGTCAGCAGCGCATTTTGATGTTGATGCTGCAATTGTATCTGTAATCGGAGAAGACTTTCCTCAGGAATACCTGGACATCATTTCAAGTAAGAATATAGATATTTCGGGAATTGAAATCGTAAAAGGAGGTAAAACCTTTTTTTGGAGCGGACTTTACCACAATGATCTGAACTCACGTGATACATTGGATACCCAACTGAATGTACTGGCTGATTTTACGCCTGTTGTCCCTGAAAAATTTAAGGATTCCGAAGTAATTATGTTGGGGAACCTGCATCCGAATATCCAGATCAGCGTATTGGACCAGCTGACTTCAAAACCTAAACTGGTGGTTCTGGATACAATGAACTTCTGGATGGATTGTGCTTTGGAAGAGTTGAAGCAGGTATTGAAACGCGTAGATGTCATTACGATAAACGACGAAGAAGCCCGCCAGCTCTCCGGTGAATACTCATTGGTAAAGGCAGCTGAAATTATTCAGTCTATGGGACCAAAGTATGTGGTGATAAAAAAAGGAGAACACGGAGCTTTACTTTTCAATGAAGCGCAGGTGTTCTTTGCTCCGGCTTTGCCGTTGAAAGAAGTTTTTGATCCTACGGGGGCTGGAGATACCTTTGCAGGTGGTTTCGCAGGATATATGGCGCAACAGGGAACTATATCGTTCCACAATATGAAGAATGCTGTTATTCACGGATCCAATCTGGCATCGTTCTGTGTTGAAAAATTTGGCACGCAACGAATGGAAAATCTGGAAAAACAAGAAGTACAGGCCCGTTTGCAACAATTTAAAATGATTACCCAGTTCGACATTGAGCTGGCAGAATAATAAGATAAAAGTCTCTTTAAGGGGCTTTTTTTGGTTTAACAACACACACAACAATACGAATGAGCGACGCTTTAAAACATGAATGCGGGATCGCATTTTTAAGATTAAAGAAACCTTTGTCTTTTTACAAAGAAAAGTATGGATCGAGTTTCTATGCGATTCAGAAAATGTATCTATTGCTTGAAAAACAGCATAACCGTGGCCAGGATGGAGCCGGGTTGGCAAGTATAAAACTGGATATGGAACCCGGGGAACGCTACATCAGCCGTGTACGTTCCAATAAGCCGTCGCCTATTCAGGATATCTTTTCACAGATCAACGGCCGTATCAATGAAGAACTTGAAAGTAAACCGGAGCTGGTTGACGATATCGACGCGTTGAAAAAGGAGATTCCATATCTCGGTGAAGTATATCTGGGACATGTGCGCTACGGAACCTTCGGAAAGAATAATATTGAAAGCGTGCACCCGTTCCTTCGTCAGAATAACTGGATGCACCGTAACCTTATCGTTGCCGGGAATTTTAACCTTACGAATGTAAAGGTATTGTTTGATGACCTGGTTCGTTTAGGGCAGCATCCTAAAGAAATGGCCGATACCGTTACGGTAATGGAAAAAATAGGGCATTTTCTGGATGATGAAGTGGAAGATCTTTATTTTGACCTGCGCGATAAAGAAGGGCTGTCGAAAAAAGAAGCTTCTCCGGTAATAGGGGAACGTTTGGATATAGCGCGTATTTTACGCAGAGCTTCTAAAAACTGGGATGGTGGCTTCGCTATGGCGGGAATGCTCGGACATGGAGATGCTTTTGTATTGCGTGATCCTGCAGGAATCCGTCCTGCTTTTTATTATGAAGATGAAGAAATTGTTGTAGTAGCTTCGGAACGCCCGGTTATTCAGACCGCCTTGAACGTTCCGTTTGAAGAGATCAGAGAGCTTGATCCCGGAAAAGCTATTATTGTTAAGAAGAATGGCCATGTTTCGTTTGAGCAGATTTTAGAACCTCTTGAAAGAAAAGCTTGTTCTTTTGAACGTATTTATTTCTCAAGGGGAAATGATGCATCGATCTATCAGGAACGTAAGATGCTGGGCAGAACCATGATGCCGATGATATTGAAGGAAATTAATGAGGATGTGGAAAATGCCGTATTTTCTTATATTCCGAATACTGCTGAAGTTTCATTTTTCGGAATGATGGAAGGTGCTCAGGAGTTCCTTAATAAAAAGAAGACAAAGAGAATCCTGGAAGAGGAAGGTAATTTATCTGCCGAGAAACTGCAGCAGATTTTAGCAACCACTATCCGTACCGAAAAGATTACGATTAAAGATGCGAAACTCCGTACGTTCATTACAGACGACAGTAACCGGGATGATATGGTGGAGCATGTGTACGATGTTACATACGGAGTGGTTAAACCGGAAGATACCCTCGTTGTAATCGACGACAGTATTGTGAGGGGGACTACTTTAAAGAAATCAATCATTAAGATGCTTGACCGATTGAATCCTAAGAAAATAGTGGTAGTGTCTTCTGCACCGCAGATTCGTTATCCTGACTGTTACGGGATTGATATGGCAAAGCTTGAAACACTGATTGCGTTCAACGCAACATTGGAGTTGCTCAAAGACCGCAATATGTACCATATCATCGATGAGATTTATGCAAAATGTAAGGCACAGGAAGGTCTGCCGGATGACCAGGTAGTCAACTATGTGAAGGAAATGTATGCGCCATTTACCAATGAAGAGATATCTGATAAGATCTCTGAAATGCTACATCCTGCATCTGTCAATGCTGATGTAAAGATCATCTTCCAAACGGTTGAAAATCTTCATATATCATGTCCCGATAATCTTGGAGACTGGTATTTCACCGGAAACTATCCTACCGTTGGAGGAAACAGGGTAGTAAATCGTGCATTCATGAATTTCTACGAAGGAAAAGATGCGAGAGCATATTAATGTATATACTTTTATGAATATAAGAAAGCACCGGATACTGTCCGGTGCTTTCTGTTTACCCCCGGATTGTATGCGTTTACCGTGATTTGACCTGTTTTTTACCATTTTTTCAACTTTGGCACGCCTATTGAATTTCATTGATCAGATAGAAGTTTAACAATACTAAAATTTCAGGTTATGAGAACAATATTTACAATAGCATTAGCAGCACTTAGTTTAGGTGGTTATGCACAGCAAAGACAATTGGTGAGACAGCAGGAATATCATTATCAGGACAGCCGATACAGAGACACGCAGGACAAATACGGCAACTATAGTTTTTCCCGGTTAGATTTAACGAACCGTCAGGAACGACAGTTAGTAAATCTTTTAAAGGATAAACAGCAGGAACAGCGGTATATTGCAAAAAAATACAGAAATCCGGATGCAAAACTCAGATTACTCGATCGTGAATACGATCGTAAGATCCAGGGGCTGTTAAGTCGTTCCCAATATGATAAATGGAGCCGGATATACGCCTACCAATATGAAGCATACGGAAACAAACGCTGGTCATAGATTAACTATTTTTTTACTTAAGTGAAAATCCCGATGTTTAATATATCGGGATTTTTTTTATTTAATCGTGTTTAACAGATAATGGAAAGTAAGGGTGTTGCCAGGATTCGGGTTGTTATGGCTGTTGAGGGGAAAGAGCTGCAGCTTCCGGACTATGTAAAAGATAAAATAGGGTATAAGGCCGGAATGGAATAAAAGGTACTCGTTGATGAATTAAAAGGAAAGGAGCTGAAACGGCAAAATAGGAGTATGATTGAAAATCAGATAGGAATTGAAGGAGAAAAAGAATAGTTTTCCTATTTAATGTAAGGTTTACCTATATTTAAAAACCTCAAGACTAATTAATTGTATTATTGTATAGATAATTTTAAAATATTGAATCATGAAGCAGTTAATGGTATTTTTGGTATTGATGGTTTCAATAGCCACGTATAGTCAGACAAATGAAACACAAGATAAAGAGAAGACGAATCGGTCTGAGAGAAATAAGAAAGAAGGAAGAGAGGGACGCTTTCTGGAAGATTTTAAGGAATTGGGTTTGTCAGAAAAGCAGCAAAATCAACTTAAAGTTCTTTATGAAACGGAACACAAAGCCATGCAGCAAAACCGCCAACGATTCCGTGGAGGTGATGAAGAAGGGCCTTCTGCTTCTGAAATAAAAGAAATGCGTGAAAAAATGAAGACACGTGGAGCAGTACTTGATGTAAAAGTTAAGGAAATACTTTCCGAAGAGCAATATGCCAAATGGAAGGAGAAACGCGAGGAGCGTATGAAGGCATTTTCAGCAAAATAAAAAAAAGCGTCTGAATCATCAGACGCTTTTTTTTATTTATTCATTAGATTTTCAATCTCTTCGGCTTCAAGCGGAATATTCTTCATCAGATTAAAAGGCAATCCCTGAGATTGTATTACGTAATCGTCCTCCAGGCGTATTCCGAATCCTTCTTCAGGAATGTAAAATCCGGGTTCGTTCGTAAATACCATGCCTTGGGTAAAGTTATCCGTTAAAATACCGTAATCATGCGTATCCAGCCCCATATGGTGTGATGTTCCGTGCATCATATACTTTTTATAGGCCGGCCAGTCCGGATTTTCATTCTGCACATCTGCTTTGTCCAACAGACCCAGGCCTAATAATTCGGAAGTGTAGATCTTGCCCATTTCCTTGTGATACGCGTACCAGTTGTTTCCGGATACCAGTAATGTTTCTGCTGCTTTTTTACAACGGAGTACAGCATCATATACTTCACGCTGACGTGCAGTATAACGGCCATTTACAGGGATGGTTCTCGAAAGGTCTGATGCATAGTTCGCATATTCGGCTGCAACGTCGAACAGAATAAGATCCCCATCCTTACATTGCTGGTTATTTTCAATATAGTGCAGTACGTTTGCATTGTTTCCGGAAGCAATGATAGGGGTGTAGGCAAATCCTTTTGATCGGTTGCGAAGGAACTCGTGTGCGAATTCAGCTTCGATTTCATATTCCCAAACGCCGGGTTTCACAAATCCCAGGATCCTGCGGAATCCTTTTTCCGTGATGTTACATGCTTGCTGTATCAGGGCTATTTCTTCTGCTTCCTTTACTGAACGAAGGCGTTGCAATATTGGGTTTGATCGCAAATACTGATGTCCCGGGAAGTCCTGCTTTAATTTTTTAATGAAGCGGTCTTCACGTGTTTCTGTTTCTACAGACGCGCGATAATGCTCATTGGTATTGATGTATACATTTTCTGCTTCTACCATCATTTTTCTGAAAACGGAAGGGAAATCGGACAGCCAGTAAACCGTGCGGATGCCGGATACTTCAAAAGCACGTTCCTTAGTAAGTTTTGCTCCTTCCCAAATGGCAATATGCTCATTTGTTTCACGCAGAAACAATACTTCGCGGTGCTTTTCTTCAAAGGCATCCGGGAAAAGGACCAAAACAGATTCTTCCTGGTCAACTCCCGAAAGATAAAAGATATCCCTGTGCTGGGCAAAAGGTAGGGTGGAATCGGCTGAAACCGGATAAATATCGTTTGAATTAAATACGGCGAGACTCTGAGGCGCCATCTGTGCAGTAAACTTTTTACGGTTTTTGATAAAAAGCGTACGGTCTATTTGATGATATTTCATGATTTTAAATTTTTTAAAAGCATTGTTTTCTCAAAGATACAAACTTTTAAAGAAGCAGCAGTTACCATACAAAACTAAAAACACCGTAAAAATGAAAGCCGGATGAACTATTATCCATCCGGCCTTTTTATGATATGTAAATGTTCCTGACTTTATAGCTGATTCATTTTAAGCAGCCAGTTCTTCATAGATACTTCCTTTTCAATGATGTTTTTGAGATCGGAAATAGCCACGCGGTCCTGCTGCATGGTATCACGATGACGGATGGTAACCGTTCTGTCTTCAAGAGACTGGTGATCTACCGTAATGCAGAAAGGCGTTCCTAAAGCATCCTGACGGCGGTAACGGCGCCCAACGGCATCTTTTTCGTCGTAAGCCACGTTGAAGTCCCATTTAAGTTCTTCTATGATTTCACGGGCAAGTTCAGGGAGGCCGTCTTTTTTGACCAATGGCAGAACAGCCGCTTTTGTAGGGGCAAGTACTGCCGGTAACTTCAGAACAGTACGGGTAGATCCGTCTTCCAATGTTTCTTCTTTTAATGAGTTCGAAAATACAGATAGGAACATGCGATCAAGCCCAACGGAAGTCTCCACTACATACGGAACATACGAAGAATTGCTTTCATTGTCGAAGAACTGTAGTTTTTTACCTGAAAACTGTTCATGTGCCTTTAGGTCGAAATCAGTTCTGGAATGAATTCCTTCAAGCTCTTTAAATCCAAAAGGGAAGTTGAATTCGATATCCGCAGCAGCATTGGCATAATGTGCCAGTTTTTCGTGATCGTGAAAACGGTAGTTTTCCTTTCCAAGCCCCAGGGAAAGGTGCCATTTTAAACGGGTTTCCTTCCAATACTCGTAATATTTCATTTCTTCGCCGGGCTTTACGAAAAACTGCATTTCCATCTGTTCGAATTCACGCATACGGAAAATGAACTGACGCGCTACGATTTCGTTACGGAAAGCTTTACCTGTCTGTGCAATTCCAAAAGGAATCTTCATCCGTCCTGTTTTCTGAACGTTGAGGAAATTGACAAAAATACCCTGGGCGGTCTCGGGTCTCAGATACAAGTCCATGGCCGTATCTGCAGATGCTCCGAGTTTGGTGCCGAACATAAGGTTGAACTGCCGTACCTCTGTCCAGTTTTTTGAACCGGTTTCTGGATCGGCAATACCCAATTCGTCTATCAGGGCTTTTACATCGGTGAGGTCACCTGCGTCCAGACCGCGGGCCATACGTTCCAGGATTTCCTTCTTTTTTGATAGATATTCCGTTACCCGTGGATTTGTCGCAACAAATTGTGCTTCATCAAAGGCATCGCCAAATCTCGATTTAGCCTTTTCGATTTCCTTTTGTGCTTTCTGCCAGAGTTTCTCGCAATAATCTTCTATTAAAACGTCGGCTCTGTATCTTTTTTTGGAATCTTTATTGTCAATCAGGGGGTCGTTGAATGCATCTACGTGTCCGGATGCTTTCCATGTGGTAGGGTGCATAAATATTGCAGAATCAATTCCTACTATGTTGTCGTGCATCTGAACCATAGATTTCCACCAGTATTCACGGATGTTACGTTTTAGCTCAACACCGTTCTGCGCATAGTCGTATACCGCGCTTAAACCATCATAAATTTCACTCGAAGGGAAAATATAGCCGTATTCCTTAGCGTGTGAAATAACATTCTTAAATAAATCTTCTTGCTTTGCCATAGTGCAAAAGTACTAAAATTGAAGTTAGTTGTAAATAATGCGGTAAATGTTTAAACGATACCGTTTTTTGTCGTAATTTAACACAAAGGTACACAAACTTGTTAGAATGCTATGGATTAAAAACATATTTGGACTGTTTTACCCACATTTTTGTTATGGTTGTGATGAGGTAGTGCAGCAACAGGATGATGTTTTGTGCGATAACTGTTTGCTGAACCTGGATATTATTCCTTTTTCTTCTGCTGAAAACAATGAAATAAAGCGCAGGTTTTATGGAAAGCTTCTCGTAAAATATTGTACATCCGTACTGTATTATTCTGAAAACGGATGTTCCAAGAAATTACTGCATCAGTTGAAATATCACAGACAGCGAACAATTTCCGGATTTCTGGCTACACTTGCCCTTCAGCATCTCAGGGCGCATGAAGTGCTGGAATGGGCAGACTGGCTTGTTCCCATACCGTTGCATCCTTCCAAAGAACGGAAACGTGGGTATAATCAGCTTGATGATTTCGGAAAAACGCTGGCCGTTCACCTGAATATTCCATATTGTAAGGATTTCCTTATTAAAAAGAACCGATCAAAAACCCAGACAAGGAAAAATATCCTGGAACGCGCCCAGGATAATGAGGGATTCATGATCAATCCGGGATATGCCCATATACAGGGGCAGAATATTTTACTTCTTGATGACGTAATGACAACCGGAGCTACACTGGAGCTGGCGGGAAATCTTATTTTGAAGAATTCAACTAATAAAATTAGTATTCTAACCATGGCGTATACACGTTAAAATCAAATAAAAATAGTTACTTTGCATGGTAAATTTAGTTTGATGAAATTTTTAAGATATTTTAGTTTTTTCCTTGTTTTATCCTTATTGCTTTTTACAAACTGTGCAAAGCGCGGTACCATTACGGGAGGACCGAAGGATACACTGGCACCTGTTATTTTATCAAGCAATCCGGAAAATTTCAGTACTCAATTCAAATCCAGGACGATTCAGATTAATTTTGATGAGTATGTGAAGCTGAATAAAGTGAGCCAGCAACTTATCATTTCCCCGCCAATGGAAACCCAGCCTGAAATTATACCTATGGGATATCCGAGTAAGTTCATAAAAATTAAAATCTTTGATACCTTAAAGGCGAATACGACCTATAGTTTTAATTTTGGGGAAAGTATACAGGATAATAATGAAGGAAATCCCTATACCAACTATAAATATGTATTTTCAACAGGAAGCTATATTGATTCATTGAAGCTGAGTGTGACATTTAAAGATCCTTCCAGGCTTAAGAAATCAGACGGTGTAGTTAACGTATTGCTATATGAGGCGGAGGGGTTCAATGACTCTACCATCTATAAGAAAAAGCCTTTGTATATTGCAAGCTCACGAGATAGTATTGGAAAAGCTGATCTTGAAAACCTTAAAGAGGGAAGTTACTATCTTGTTACCCTGCAGGAAAAATCAAGCAATTATAAATTTGATCCGAAAAGTGATAAGATCGGTTTTTTACCGGAAAAAATCAGCATACCTAATGACAGTACCTATCATATTACGCTGTTTAATGAAGCGAAGAAGGTAAATGCGTACCGGCCTACTATGGTAAGCCAGAATAAATGGCTGGTACCTTTTGAAGGAGATGTAAAGGAGCTCAAGGTTTCGGTAAAAGGCGATAATAAACCCTTAAAGAGCTTTTTTAGTAAGGTTCCCGATAAAGATTCCATCTATGTTTATACCCCTTTACAAAAATCAGATTCTGTACAGTTTGATTTTAAAGCCGGGGAGTATCACAAGACTTATAAGCTTACACAGCGGAACGTAAAAGCATTGGATACGCTTCAGATAAAATTTAATAAAAGCGGATCCATCCAGTTCAGGGATACCCTGGCATTTACAACAAATACCCCGGTTACCGTAATAAACAAGGAGCTTATAAGTCTAATTGGCAAAGATTCGTTGCAGATACCTTTTTCAATCAAAAATGATACGCTCAACAATCTGGTAAAAGTGCTTTTCGATAAAAAGGAGGACGAAAAATATACGCTCACACTGAAACCTAACAGCATTGTTGATTTTTATGAGAACAGTCTTAAAACGGAAATGGTGCAGAGCTTTCAAACCGGAAAGGCTACGGATTATGGTACGATTGCATACAAGCTGTCCGGAAACGTGAATTACCCGGTTTTGTTTGAGCTTCTCACCAAGGATGAAAAAGTATATGACCAGGTTTATCTGACGGAGGCGAAGGAGATTTCTTTTAAATTGGTAACTCCCGACAAGTATTATGTACGCATTATAGAGGATGCAAATAAAAACAGGAAATGGGATACAGGAAATTATTTTAAGAAACAACAGCCCGAAAAAGTATATCTGTTTCAGAAGGAATTTGATGTCAGGGCGAATTGGGATATTGTGGAAGATCTGGTACTTCCTTAATAAAAAAGCTTTCTTACGGAAAGCTTTTTTATTTTAGTTCAAATGAGTCAGCATCTCTTAAAAAATTAAATTTGCTGCGTAATTCGGTAAGCATGTTTTTGTCGAGTTTTATTGTACAGGTGGAGATACCTTCCATCGGTTCAACGATGTAGCCGCCCATGGGATCCAGTGCCTGTGAGTGCCCGCTGTATTCTACACCTGACGGATCAGAACCGCAGCGGTTAACGGCGATAAGATAACTCATATTTTCAATGGCACGTGCCTTAAGAAGGCTGTCCCATGCAAAGATACGGCGGTCGGGCCAGGAGGCAATGTAAAGCAGAAGGTCGTAATCCTCATCTACGATCCTGGAATATACAGGGAAGCGTAAATCGTAACAAATAAGAGGACAGATGTTCCATCCTTTGTAGGAGACTATGGATTTATGTGTTCCGCCTTCATATACCTTTTGTTCACCCGAAAGGGTAAATAGGTGACGTTTGTCATAGGTTTTATAAGAACCGTCGGGATAAATGAAATAAAGCCTGTTGTAATACTGTTCTTCTTCTTCTGTAATCCAGCTGCCTGTTATGGCGGTTTGATATTTTAAAGCTAATTGCTGAATGGTATGAAAGGTAGGTCCGTTTTCAAGTTCTGCAGATCGTTCAGGAAGCATGGAAAAACCGGTGGTGAACATTTCGGGAAGCACTACAAGGTCTGTATCACGATCAAGTTTATCTATAGAATCTGAAACATACGAAAGATTTTTTTGTTTATCTTCCCAAATGGTGTCGAATTGAAGTAAAGCTATTTTCATATTGGTTCGTTATACCTAAAGATACAATATTATTAGGATGAAGAAGAGAGCAAATGTCCTAATATTACAAAAAAATACCCGGACCAATAGGGCCGGGCATTTTTTTATTGAGTGAATCAGGCTTATTTTATAGAGGCTGCAAGATATTCGCGGTTCATACGCGCGATATTTTCCAGCGAAATTCCTTTAGGGCATTCTACTTCACAAGCTCCTGTGTTGGTACAGTTTCCAAAACCTTCATTGTCCATAGCTTCTACCATGTTAAGTACACGCTCTGTTGCTTCAACACGCCCCTGAGGCAGTAAAGCGAACTGAGAAACTTTAGCAGAAACAAACAACATAGCAGAAGAGTTTTTACATGTGGCAACACACGCTCCGCATCCGATGCAGGTTGCTGCATCAAAAGCTTTGTCGGCATTGTCTTTACGGATAGGTAAAGCATTTGCATCCTGAGTGTTTCCTGAAGTATTTACAGAAATAAAACCTCCGGCATGCTGTATACGGTCAAATGAAGAACGGTCAACAACCAAATCTTTGATTACAGGAAATGCTTTAGCGCGGAAAGGCTCGATATAGATCGTATCCCCATCTTTAAATTTACGCATGTGCAGCTGACAGGTTGTAATTCCGCGGTCAGGGCCGTGCGCTTCTCCATTGATGAATAACGAACACATACCACAGATACCTTCACGACAATCGTGATCAAACGCCACCGGATCATCTCCTTTTTCTACCAATCCGTTATTTAAAACGTCCAACATTTCAAGGAATGACATATCAGGTTCAATACCGCTGATTTTGTAATCAACCATCTGACCTTTATCTTTTGCGTTTTTCTGACGCCAAATTTTTAATGTAAGATTCATGAGATTCGAATTTTTACAAAAGAGCAAGATAAAAGGGGGTGAGCCTTTTATCCTAACTCCAATATTATTTATAACTACGAGTTACCATTTTAATGTTTTCATATACCAAAGGCTCTTTGTGAAGAACCGCTTCACGCGGATTTCCTTTGTATTCCCAGGCAGCAACATATGAGAAGTTTTCATCATCACGTTTTGCTTCACCTTCCTCTGTCTGGTGTTCTTCACGGAAGTGACCTCCACATGATTCTTCACGATGTAAAGCATCTTTAGCAAATAATTCACCTAATTCAAGGAAATCGGCAACACGTAATGCTTTTTCCAATTCCTGGTTGAATGATTCAGCTATACCTGAAACTCTTACATTTTTGTAGAAATCTTCACGTAGTTCCGCAATTTCTTGCATCGCTTCATTGAGTCCCTGTGCATTACGGGCCATTCCTACTTTGTTCCACATGATTTTTCCAAGTTTTTTATGGAAGTAGTCAACAGAATGCTCCCCTTTATTATTCATCAGGTGGTCAATCATGTTGCGGACATTTTTCTCTGCTTCTTCGAATTCCGGAGTATCGGTCGAAATCTTACCTGTACGGATATCATCAGATAGATAATCTCCAATTGTGTAAGGTAATACAAAATAACCGTCGGCAAGCCCCTGCATCAGAGCCGAAGCTCCTAAGCGGTTAGCACCGTGGTCAGAGAAGTTGGCTTCTCCTAAACAATAACAGCCTTCAACAGTTGTCATTAAATTGTAATCAACCCAGATACCTCCCATTGTATAGTGTACGGCAGGATAAATCATCATCGGGGTCGTGTAAGGATCCTCATCAACGATTTTGTAATACATCTGGAATAAGTTTCCATATTTATTTTCTACAACCTTTTTACCAAGGTCGTATACTAATTTAGCATCATTTTCATCTAAATGATGAATTCTTGCCTGCTCTTTTCCGTAGCGTTCAATAGCGGCAGCGAAATCAAGATATACAGCCTCGCCTGTAGCGTTAACACCAAATCCTGCATCACAACGCTCTTTGGCTGCACGTGATGCAACGTCACGCGGTACAAGGTTACCGAATGAAGGATAACGACGTTCTAAATAGTAATCTCTGTCTTCTTCGGCAATTTGCGTAGGTTTTAATTTTCCTTCACGGATAGCCTGAGCATCTTCTGCTTTTTTAGGAACCCATATACGTCCGTCATTACGCAATGATTCCGACATCAACGTCAGTTTTGACTGGTGATCACCTGTAACAGGGATGCATGTCGGGTGGATCTGTGTATAGCACGGATTTGCAAAATAAGCACCACGCTTATGCGCTTTCCAAGCAGCGGTTACGTTAGATCCCATTGCATTTGTAGATAAGAAAAATACGTTTCCGTACCCACCTGTAGCAATAACAACGGCATGTCCGGAATGACGCTCAATCTCACCTGTCACCAGGTTACGGGCAATAATTCCACGTGCTTTTCCGTTTACGATTACTAAATCCAGCATTTCGTGACGGTTATACATCTTGATCTTTCCACGACCGATCTGACGGTTCATGGCAGAATAAGCTCCTAACAACAATTGTTGTCCCGTCTGTCCTTTTGCGTAGAATGTACGGGATACCTGCGTTCCACCGAATGAACGGTTATCCAGCAAACCACCGTATTCCCGCGCTAAGGGTACACCCTGTGCCACACATTGGTCGATAATGTTTACGGAAACTTCAGCCAAACGGTGAACGTTTGCCTCACGGGCGCGGTAATCTCCCCCTTTTACCGTATCATAGAAAAGACGGTATACTGAATCGCCGTCTCCCTGATAATTTTTTGCTGCATTGATCCCTCCCTGTGCCGCAATAGAGTGCGCGCGACGAGGAGAATCCTGATAGCAGAAAGCTTTTACGTTATATCCTAATTCTGCCAGAGTAGCTGCGGCAGAACCCCCTGCCAGACCCGTACCTACGATGATGACATCGATATTACGTTTGTTGGCTGGATTTACTAATTTAATATGATCTTTATAATCTGTCCATTTCGATGAAATAGAACCATGTGGAATTTTATTGTCTAATGCCATAATCAATCTTCTTTAATGATTATTTAATGAAATGAATGTAAATTGGAATAATTGCAAACAGTAAAGGAACAATGATTGCAAAAAATTTACCTAATCCTTTAATTAATCCGTTGTATTTAGGATTATTAGCCCCTAACGATTGAAATGCACTTGCAAAACCATGAAGTAAGTGGAATGCTAATACCGCCATAGAGAATACATAGAAAATAGTAAAGATAAGTCCGTACTGAGGGTCTTTAAAAAACTCTATTGTGATTTTATAAAGATCTTTATATCCTTCTCCTACTTTTACGTTTGTCCCTTTTGCAAAGAATTCTTTATTGTTTCGGATATCTAATTCGCCTTCTACCTTATCAAAATAGATGGTTTTTCCTTCTTGTTCAATCTGGTAAACCATCCCGCCGTTGATCGTATTAAGACCTTGCGCTTTTAACTCCATTCCTGGCATTGGTTGAATTTTAACTTCCTGCTGTTGCAAAGGCATATGAGCGAAATGCATTTTAGCCCAGAAATTAACCATGTGTGTTACAATGAACACGAGTAATAAAGTTCCTAATACAGCCATATTTCTGGACTGCCAGGTACTGTTTGATGCTGCATTGTTCTTAACGTATCCAACCGGACGCGCCTTTTTGTTCTGGATCGTAAGAAAGATCCCGTCAACTGCGTGAAATAAGATTGAGAAGTACGTTAAGTACGATAAAATTTTTACCGCCGGATTAGTAGTCATGAAGTATGCATATTGATTGAACTGTAAGTCAGTTCCGAAAATCAACTGCAGGTTCCCTGCCAAATGGCCTACTAAAAACAAGCATAAAAATAACCCCGTAAGTGCCATCCAGTACTTTTTACCGATTGACGACTTTAATAGTGCAGATTTTGCCATAATGTAATGTTAATAGTTTTTCTTCTTAAAAAATCACACAAAAATACGGCGAATTATAAAAACAAAAAAAATGTTAATTGGTTTATTTTGTTATTTATACTCAGTTTAAACAAATTGATATTTGTGTGTGAATCAGTGTATTTCTTATATTATTCGTAACTTTTCGGTACATCTGTATCTACAACAATGAGATAATCTGCTTTGTCATAATGTTCTTTTTCCAGCATTTTAACACTTGTCTGTTCAACAACAGAAAGGGTTTTGATTGCAGTGTTTTCACGGTATTGGTGAATATACCATGCAATTCCTTCGTGATAATCGCTGTGGAACGACCCGTTTAAATGAAGGAAGATACTGTTGGGCTCCATACGTTGTGTTAGAAAATAAGCCATGGTAGCATCTTTAATGGCCTGGGATTTCGGAAAGTTTTCGTTGGAATGGTTGCTATCTTTAAACATTTCCATCATTTTTACGTAACATGAAAGATTTTTGTCATAGAGAAAAGGGAGCGGAGCCAGCCATGACTTCTCCTCTGCTGAAAGGCTATCCAATGCTTCAACTCCGTTTTTGTAAACAAGGCTTGCATATCTCCTTGGAACATTTGTGGCTATATAATCAATATTTTGCGATTTTGCATAGTGGAGCAACGGTTTGTAGTCGGTTTTGTAGTTCGGCCACAGGCGCATCTGTTTTTCAAAATCCTTTTCATCCAGCCTTCCTTTTACATAACGGTCCAGTATCTCGGACTGGTCCCGTTCAAACATTTCGGCACCTATGATGAGCTTTTTAGCTTTTTTTTCAGCGAGCCTTTTAGCTGTCTTCACCTGAAGGAAATGGGCTATAGAATTATTGTGCAACTCTCCAAACAGTACCACATCTGCTTTTTCGAGGTCCTTACTCATTTTTTCAAAAGAGATTTCCTTTCCTTTTGAATTGAAAATTTTATAGGCTTGTACCTGTGCAACGGCTCCATAAATGGGTAACAGGACCACTAAAGCCGGGAGGATTTTTTTTAATATCATAATTTTTAATAGATAAGTTTTTGTAAGCTGCCTGTACAGTTCGCCTTGAAACATGTGCCGGGCTGCACAAAAATAGGTATAATCCCTGGTTTTCCGAAATTTGAACTCATTGTCTTTAAAGAAGGATAAATACTAAACTGTCATTTTATTCGTTTATCTTTGGAAATTAAATATTAAGATTATGAGATTTTTTAAACTTCTTGGCCTTTTAAGTTTGATGGCTACAATGTTTGCGGGATGTAATGATGAAGATCCCGATACTGCGGGACCGGCTATTGAGATTACCAACATTCCGGATAATAAGGAATATAAATTTGGAGATAATCTGATAATGCGATTTAAAATCACAGACCAGACCGGAGTATATGAATATAAATATGAAATATATGCAAAAGATTTTACCCCTCAAAGCTTTACCGCCGAGGATCATATCATCTTTGACAATTATTTTAAGGAACTCAACGAAGTGAAGTCAGTACAGCTTCCTGAAAAAACGGTAGAAGCAAAGTATCAGGAGGGAGAGTATCTGATAAAAGTGCAGGCTTCGGATGCGAACCAGAGAATATCAACATATTACAAACCCATCAAAATTACCTATCCGGTAGAATAAATAAGATGAAGAAGATTATCGTTCTGTTTTTTTTGATTTGCGGATTTACCCTTTTTTCCTGTAAGGATGACGACAATGTTATGGAGGTCCGCCAGTTACCGAAATCAATCACAAGTGTCGGAAGCAATATGAGTTTCGGATACAATACTAAGAACCAGCTTATAAAAGTAGTGGATAAAGAATCCGATACGGAATATTCTGAAACAATTTTCAGTTATGGGGATGATGGCAGGCTGATGAAGTTTGTCAGTGCTTTCTACGAACCTAACAACGCTACTACCGAAACCTACACGGTTACGTATATTTCGGACAATCAGTTGAGGGTAAAAAATGAAGAGAATGAATACATCCTGGTTAATTTAAACGAAAAAGGTCAGGCTTTAAGTTTTAATACACTGGACGGAGTTACGAACTTTACTTATGATGCCAACGGGAATCTGGTGAAGATAGTAGATGATTCCACAACCGTTACAGCCAGTTATAATAAAGGAAAGGGTATTTTCAATAATGTGGCAACGGGAAACTGGGTATTACTTTTAAGTGATTTCGACCTGCAGTATTTTTCGGTTAATAATCCTGTAAGTATCACTACTGTTGATAACAACAATGGAACAACCAGCACATACTCACGTACTTTTACGTATCCGGAAGAGCATATAATTGCAGGATATCCTACACGTATGTCCGTAAATCATACAGAAAACGGTTCTACTTCGAATGAAGTATACAGCATTACCTATTAATTACCATTTTTCATAATAAAATATAGAGCTCCTTTCTTGCAAGTTAAAAAAGGAGCTTTATATTTGTATCCACTAAAAACACAAAACCACTTATGAAAAAAACTTCATCTTTAGCCTATATTTATTTTAGGTTCATGTAGAAACATCTGGAAAATATCGGCCTAATCAGATTTCTGTGCACAAATTCTTTCTGTGTATATGTATTGAACAATTTATAGCTTAAATAATCAAATCTTATGAAAAAACTTGTTTTATCAGCCTTTGTATTGGCTGGATTCTTCTTTACATCCTGTGATGATAAGGAAACGGAAGGAAACGATGAAAAAGTAGACGTTTCTAAAATATACCTGCCTTTAAAAATGACATCTGGCTCTTATACGACAAACTTCAGCTATAATGCTAAAGGGCAGGTTGTAAAGATAAAGGAAAGCGACGGATTCGAATATGTTTTCAACTATAACGGAAAACAGCTTGTGGAAATTATTGAAGATAGCGGCGCTGCGAACGGAGGATATAAGACAGTGTATACCTTTTCACAATCGGGAAGTACAGTCACATTAAATATGGAAGCTGTAATAAACGGAGAAAAATACCAGGATAAACAAAACCTGCAATTGGATTCGAAAGGGAATTTGGTAAGCGACGGCTTCTTTACCTATACTTATGATGCTAACGGTAATGCAGTGAAAATGCATTCAAACAGTGGGGTAGCCACTTTGACCTATGACACGAAAAACGGAATCTTTAAGAATATGAACCTGCCGCAATGGGTGTTATCCTATATTTTGGATTATCAGATTAACCATATTAACAATGTTCTTTCATTCAGTTTTGTAAGTGAGGATGTGGAAGATAATAATTCAGGAACTGCAAAATATGAATATAATGCAGACGGCTATCCGACGAAAGCTATAATTGATTCTGACGCAGATGAAGAAGAAACACAACTTATAGAATATACTAAAAAGTAATCCAGATTAAAAGCAAACTTGCCCACGTCGGCAAGTTTTTTTATTTTGCATCAAACAAAAGTATAAAAATGAAAAAACTTGTAAGTTCTGTTTTTGTCGCGTCAATCATTGTTTCGCAGGCAGTGACTGCACAAAATCCGGGTATAAAATATCCGGCAACTACCAAGAAAGAGGTCGTGAACAGCTTTTTTGGGGAAAAAGTTTCTGATCCGTACCGATGGCTGGAAGATGACCGGTCTGAGGAAACAGCTGCATGGGTGAAGGCCCAGAATAAAGTGACTTTTGCCTATCTTGATAAAATTCCTTACCGTAATCTGCTAAAAGAACAATTAAAGGATAAATGGAATTACGAGAAAATCGGGGCGCCTTTTGTTGAAGGTGGATATACGTATTATTATAAAAACGATGGGCTGCAAAATCAGTCGGTTCTGTACCGGAAAGATAAAAACGGCAAGGAGGAAGTCTTTCTTGATCCGAATACCTTTTCTAAAGATGGTACGACATCCCTGGCAGATGTTTCGTTTACTGAAGACGGAAGTCTCATGGCATATGCGATTTCAGAAGGAGGAAGCGACTGGAGAAAGGTCATCGTATTAAAAACTTCTGACAAATCTGTTATAGGGGAAACACTTGTAGACGTGAAATTTTCGGGTCTTTCATGGTATAAAAACGAAGGATTCTACTATTCGAGTTATGATAAGCCCGATGGATCGGAACTCTCCGCAAAAACAGACCAGCACAAGCTGTACTATCATAAACTGGGAACTCCGCAAAAGGAAGACCGGATTGTTTTCGGAGATAAGACCAAAAGGCGTTATGTAGGTGGGTATGTAACTGATGATCAGAAATACCTCGTGATCACAACGGCAAATGCAACGTCAGGTAACGAACTTTATCTGTGTGATCTTTCTGTTGAAAATGCTGCTGTGAAAGTGGTAGTACCCGGATTTGATTTTGACTATAGTATCGTAGACTCTAAGGATGGTAAGCTTTACATTTTAACAAATCGCAATGCCCCCACCAAAAAGCTTATGGTAGCCGATGTGAATAATCTCGAAATATCCAAATGGAAAGTACTTATTCCTGAAGATGCTAATGTTATGGATCTTTCCAAAGCAGGAGGATATTTCTTCGCCCATTATATGAAGAATGCTGTTTCGGTAGTACGCCAGTTTGATTATAACGGAAATATGGTTCGGGAAATTCAGCTGCCGGGACTGGGCACGGCATCAGGTTTTGGTGACAAGAAAGAAGCTAAGGAACTTTATTACTCCTTTACCAATTACATCACACCGGGAACGATCTATAAAATGGATATTGCTTCAGGAAAGTCAGAAGTATATCAAAAGCCGAAAGTGAAATTCAATACGGACGATTACGTATCAGTGCAGTTGTTGTATAATTCTAAAGACGGCACCACAATACCCATGATGGTTACCTATAAAAAGGGAATAAAACTGGATGGAACCAATCCTACCATGCTGTATGCCTACGGGGGCTTCAATGTATCGTTGACACCAAGTTTCAGCGTTGCAACTGCGGTATGGCTTGAAAACGGAGGTATTTATGCTGTTCCCAACATCAGAGGTGGGGGAGAATACGGAAAAAAATGGCATGATGCAGGAACTAAACTGCAAAAACAGAATGTATTTGATGATTTTATTGCGGCAGCTGAGTTTCTTATTGCGGAAAAGTATACTTCACCCGGTAAGCTCGCTATAAGAGGTGGGTCGAACGGAGGACTTCTGGTCGGGGCAACCATGACACAGCGGCCTGACCTCATGAAAGTAGCATTACCTGCTGTTGGTGTACTTGATATGTTGCGTTACCATACATTTACTGCCGGAGCAGGATGGGCTTATGATTATGGTACGGCAGAAGATTCCAGCGAAATGTTCCATTATTTAAAGGCATATTCTCCGGTTCATAACGTAAAGGCAGGTGTGTCGTATCCCGCAACGATGATTACCACCGGTGATCATGATGACCGTGTGGTGCCGGCACATAGTTTTAAATTTGCTGCAGAATTGCAGGCCAAGAATTCCGGAGCCAACCCTATGCTTATCCGTATCGATGTTAATGCAGGGCACGGTGCCGGAAAATCGGTAGAACAAACAATTAATGAAAACGCCGATATCCAGGCATTCACGCTGTGGAATATGGGTATAGAAAAATTAAAATAATTTTAGCTAGAATCCGGTACCGTGATAGGGCCGGATTTTTTAATTTTATAAAAAAAGAGAACCATGAATACAAAAGCATACGCAGCCTTTAATGCAACAGATCCGTTGAGGGCGCATACGATTGAAAGAAGAATGGTGAGCCCAAGGGACGTATCCATCAAAATTGAATATTGCGGGGTTTGCCACAGCGATCTGCATACGGCCAGGTCGGATTGGGGGCCCGCCAATTATCCGGCAGTACCAGGTCATGAAATCATTGGCCGTGTTACAGAAGTTGGAGATCAGGTAACAAAATTTAAAGTAGGAGATATCGTTGGTGTAGGCTGTATGGTAGAATCTTGCCGGCATTGCCGCTCCTGCGATGAAGGTTTGGAACAATATTGTGAAAACGGATTTACAGGTACGTATAATTCCAAAAACTCCAAATATGGAGGAATTACGTATGGCGGATATTCAGAACACATTGTGGTAGAAGAAGATTTTGTACTTAATGTGCCTTCAAACCTTCCGTTGGAAAATGTGGCGCCGTTATTATGTGCAGGAATCACAACCTGGTCGCCTCTACGTCATTGGAATGTTAAGAATGGAGATAAAATTCGCGTGATAGGTCTCGGAGGATTAGGGCATATGGGAGTTAAATTTGCTAAAGCGATGGGAGCCCATGTTGTAATGATCACAACGTCTGAAGAGAAAGGAGCTGACGCAATGAAACTGGGTGCCGATGAGGTACTGATTTCAAAAGATCCTGAACAGATGAAACAGCATCAATACAGTTTTGACTTTTTGTTGAACACCATTCCGGTAACGCATGACGTTAATCCCTATCTTTTGTTATTGAAGCTTGATAAAACGATGTGCATGGTTGGTGCTATAGAACCTTTTCCGATTCATGGAGGCGTTCTGATAAACAAAAGGAGGAATGTTGCGGGATCCTTAATCGGTGGTATAAAGGAAACTCAGGAGATGCTGGATTTTTGCGGAAAACACGGCATTGTTTCAGAAGTTGAAGTAATACAGATGAAGGATATTAACGAAGCTTATACACGCATGCAGCGATCAGATGTTAAATATCGTTTCGTAATTGATATGAAGACGCTTTAATCATTTTGCGTGTCTGGTTTATACGGTAAAGACGGCGCGCAAACTTATCGAAGTCAGAATAAAGAAAAGCCCCCTGAAAAAGGGAGCTTTTCTTTATTGGTTTTTCAGTTATTTTTTTCTTCAAATCCTTTAAACCCGGGATCTACAATGCGTTTCCATTCAGGATGCCGTTTAATGTAGGTAAATACTAAGGGGCATAAAGGAACCAGTGCTAAATGATGTTCTTCCAGGTATGCCAGCGTTTTTTCAATTAAGGCTGTTGCCACACCGCGTCCGGCCAATTCTTCAGGACTTTCAGTATGAATGAGTTTGACAATATCATCTTTTTGTTTAAAGTCAATAAATGCAGTATGACCTTCAACAGTTAGTTCAAAACGATGGGACGAATCGTTTTTTACGACTTGCAGGGGTATAAATTCTCCTTTCATTCTTGTTGTTTTTGTAAAGTTAACCAGGTAATCTGTTATAGAGCTTAACCTATATTAAAAAGTTGTGCATCCTTGGACTCAATACCGAAGCTGATTTAACGAAGCTATACAAACGCAGAGAAACCGGTTATGCTTCGTCCTACAATAAGGGAATTGATCTCTTTTGTACCTTCATAAGAATAAATGGCTTCTGCATCCGCAAGGAAACGGGCAACGTTATACTCAAGCAGGATTCCGTTACCTCCCATGACCTCGCGCGCCCGTGAAACGATATCGCGTGTACGCAGTGTACAGAAAACCTTTGCGAGGGACGCATGTTCGTCTTTAAGTTTTCCGGAATCCTGAAGTTCGGAAAGCCGGAAAACCATGGTTTGCATTGCTGTAAGATTGGAAAGCATTTCAACCAGATGGTTCTGAATAAGCTGAAACGATGCAATAGGTTTTCCGAACTGTTCGCGTTTGGTTGTATAGGCCAGGGCATTTTCGTAAGCGCCCCTTGCGCAACCTACCGCCATCCAGGCAACACCGGCCCTTGTTGCCTGCAGTACCTTGGCCGTGTCTTTAAAATTACGGGCATTTGGAAGCCGGTCTTTTTCTTCGATGATACAATCTTTTAAGGTAATCAAACCGTTTTGTACAATGCGCAGGGCCATTTTATCCTTTATTTTTTCTACAGAAAATCCTGGTGTGTCTGTTCGCACGATGAATCCCTTAACCTGTTGGTCGGCTACATCCCGTGCCCATATGACAACGATGTCTGCAAAAGTTGCATTTCCAATCCATTTTTTCTGTCCGTTGAGCTTCCATCCCTGTTCAGTTTTCTCACAGGTTGTGGTAAGCCCGCCAGCTGCCCCGGAACCTACTTCCGGTTCTGTGAGGCCAAAGGCGCCGATTTTTTTGAACTGCTGCAATTGAGGAATCCATTCCTGCTTTTGTTCTTCAGAACCACAGCGGTAAATAGATCCCATGCACAATCCGCTCTGAACCCCGAAAAACGTTGCGATAGAAGGATCAACTCGGGCGAGTTCGCATGCAATAATACCTTCCAGCAGAGAAGATTTTCCGGCACATCCGTATCCTTCAAATGAGATGCCGCAAATATTCAGAGCGGCAATTTTGGGAATGATCTCTCTGGGAAATTCATCATGCAGCCAGAACTCATTCACAATAGGAGATACTTCACGCTCCATAAATGAGCGTACCTTAAGCTGTATTGCTCTGTCTTCATCTGTTAACCGCTCACTTATGTCGTAAAAGTCAGCATCTATTGGCGGAACTTCGTGTTTTTTATTCGCACTGTTTAAAAGATGGACGATACCTTTGAGCTGATCCTCATTTAGGGAACTCACCGATTCCATTAGCTGTTTCAGGTCCACCTTCTCATTTAGCTTCTGTAATGCTTCCAGATCTATAGATTGGATAAGCGCTATGGTATTTTTAATTTTTTCAAGCATTGTTTTTCTCTTCAAGATACAAAAGAAATAAAAAAAACGGCCTAAAAAAGACCGTTTTTTTATGATAGGTCCGACAAATCGGACAGCGGAGCTAATTCTACAGGAGCCTTATTCTGACGGAATAAACGCGCACTGAATTCACCTTTTAGAACAATTTCCGGTCCATTTACCTCCAGCCAGCTTCCTTCCCGAAGTCCGAGAACAGGTTGGGAATTGAACTGGTGGAATTCATGGATACGCATTTCCCTTGTTTCACCCATATGCTTAGATCCCTCAACTGGATCCAGATAATGAGGGTTGATATTGAAAGGAACCATTCCCAAAGTCTTAAAACTCGGCGGGTATACTATGGGCATATCATTAGTGGTTTCCATTGTAAGTCCCGTAATATTACTTCCTGCAGAACAACCGAGGTAAGGAGTTCCGTGCAACAATGCTTCCTTTAATGCAGACATCACTTCTGTTCTGTAAAGCTGTTGTACAAGTAAAAAGGTATTTCCGCCTCCTGTAAAAATTCCCTTTGCACTTTTAACAGCTTCAACGGGATTTTCGTAAGTATGTAATCCGACTATCTTTTTACCGATCAAAGCAAAGGCTTCTGCAGCCTTGGCTGTATATTCATCATGTGAAATACCGCCTGGCCGGGCATACGGAATGAAAATAACGGTATCAGTTTCTTTAAAGTGGCTGGCTAACGTAGGCAGCAGATATTCTAAGTAGCTTAAACCATAAATGGTGGAAGTACTGGCAATGATTAACTTTTTCATTTTGATGTACATGATTCAACAAACTTATTTATTTAACAATTGTTTACCAATATGATGCTGTGTTTTTAACATTTTTGAAGATATTTTTGTGTGATTTTGTTTGCAATTACAGTAATTGTATATGCTTTTAGGCTATTTTTTAAAAAAGCCGGAATACACCGACAACATTTTCCTAATAAAGGCAGCCCTGAAGGCGTTAAAATCGTTATAATAAAACAGCAAACCGTTAAAGAATCAATAGCTTTGTAACATGAATAAAATGCTTATCCGTATAGTAATGTCCCTGATCATGATGTTTGCCGCTTTCAATGCTGCAGCTCAGCAAAAGAATGTTTTAGGGAAAGTTGTTGCCAAGACAAGGGATCTGGAAGGCATTTATGTTAAGAATAAAAACACCAATGTTTCGACCGTTACGCAGAAGGGGGGCTATTTTTCTATAGAAGCGAGCCCTAATGATACCCTTATTTTCTCGGCAGTTCATCTTATTGGAAGAAAAAAAGAGCTCAGTTATGCTGATATGAATAAAGCATTGGTATTTGTGCCTATGGAATATGCTGAAAATATAATGGAAGAGCTCGTAATAGACAGAAGAGTTACTACAGAAAGCCTTGGCCTAGGTGGCGGACGGAAACTCACCCCTGCCCAACGCAGGCTGTATACTGCTACATCTTCGGGTGGAGGTATTCTGCCTGTTGATGCTATCGTAAATGCCATTTCCGGAAGAACGAAAATGTTGAAAAAAGCTGTTGAAATGGAAGAAGAATACCAGTTTGTGCAGAAATTGCTGAACAGATTCCCGGAGGAATTTTATTCCAAACGTTTGAATATTCCACAACAGTACCATGAGGCATTCGGTTATTTTATGGCTCAGGATCCACTTATCGTAACATCTTATCGAACAGTAGATATTACACAGCTTAGCATTATGTACGCAGAAAAAGCTACGGAATTTTTAGAAATTGTAAACGTTTTAAAATAATACTTTACGTAACTTTGTAGTAAAACAATAAAAATGGGTTTAAATCTATATACAGTTCCACTTTTTTTGGGGATAGGAGGTGGTGAAATGGTACTGATTATGGTTGTGATCCTCATGCTTTTCGGTTCTGATAAGGTTCCTGAAATGGCACGGGGACTGGCCAAGATGATCAACCAGGTGAAAAATGCATCCAATGAAATCAAATCTGAAATTACAAAAAGCGTGGATGATTCGGGCGTTGTAAAAGATATTAAGGAGGCGATTAATGTGGAGGATATTAAAAAGCGTATCGGTTTTGATGAGTTTAAAGATCCTTTGAATCTGGATCATTACAACCCTTTGAATGATGTTCAACAGGAGATTGATAAAGCCAAAGAGAATATTGAAGATATGACCGGACCTATAAAACGTACGAAATAATGCTGGATGCTATTATTGAAAAAGACCAGCAACTTCTGATCTATCTCAACAATCTGGGAAGTACGTTCTGGGATCCTTTTTATATGTACATCACCCATCAGATCAACTGGTGGCCTTTTTTCCTTATTTTGATTTTTCTGTTATTAAAGAAAATTTCTTTAAAGCAGTTTGGATTACTTGTACTGGTGCTGGCTGTTTTCTTTTTATTTACGGACCAGACAACCAACATCATAAAAAATTCTGTTGAACGCTTACGGCCGGTGAACGATCCACTTGTAGAACCTTATTTACGGGTATTGAGAAAAGCAGGGAGTTTCAGTTTTTTCTCCGGGCATGCATCCAATTCCAGCGGAGCTACCCTGATTCTGTTTCTTGTATTAAGAAAATATTACCGATATGCCTGGCTTATTTTCTTTTTTCCGTTATTATTCGCCTACACCCGTATTTACCTTGCCCTTCATTATCCTCTAGATATTTTATGCGGATATCTATTTGGAATAAGTTCCGGATTTGGATTCTATTTTGTGTTCAGATACTTCAATAAAAAATATAAATTAAAGGATAAACAACAAACGCTTTCTATCTGAAAGCGTTTGTTGTTTTTATAAGACCCTGCTAACCGTTAAACCGTCGCGTATGGGCAGTAATACGGTTTCAACCCTAGGATCTTTTTTGGTGATTTCATTGTACTCCAATAGAATCCGGGTAGACCTGTCGTTACTTTTAACTTCTTCCAGGATCTTTCCACTCCATAGCACGTTGTCGGAAAGGACTATTCCGCCTTTGTTCATCATTGGGATAATGAGATTCCAGTAATGAATGTAGTTTTCCTTATCAGCATCAATAAAGACGATATCGAATTTCTTGTTAAGGTTAGGAATTATATCCAAGGCATTTCCAAAGTGCTGGATGATCTGGTGCTTGTACGGGGATAATTGAAAATATTTTTGCTGGATTTCTTCCAGTTCTTCATTAATGTCTATAGTGTCTATAGTCCCGTCGGTTTTGAGTCCTTCGGCTAAACATAATGTGGCGTATCCTGTATAAGTTCCAAGTTCAAGTATGTGCTTTGGTGCTGCGATCTTGCTTAAAATGCTTAAAACCCTCCCCTGAAAATGGCCGCTTAGCATTCTGGGTTGCAGAATTTTCTGATGTGTTTCCTTATTGAGCCGCTGCAGAAGTTCAGGTTCATCTTCTGAATGTCTGGCGATATAATCTTCTAATGCTTCTGAAATAAAATGCATGTTTTCTGTTTTGTATAAAGGTACTAACATTTTTGAAACAGTTGAAAGGGGAAATCTTAATAAAAAGAACAGGTTTGTTGTTAAATTTTAAAATTATTTTATTGTTAAGTTTCTGTATTTAAAAAAATTGGTATATTTAGTCCACTTAACAAACATAAAAACATGAACACTAACTTAAAAAACATTATTGTTTCATCCGGATTTTTGGGATGTGCAATAGTTCTTACTGCTATTGTATCATTAGGAACAAATAAAACAGAAGAAGAAAAAAAAGTGGATATGGAATATTCATTAAAAGCTAAACTACTCCAGAAGCCGTCTTCTGCCATTCAACAACATACCTTAAAATAAAACTATTTTGTTGTAACTTTGCAAAATGGATACAACAAAAAAAGATATTCGAAGCTTAACCAAAGACCAGTTACGTGACTTTTTCGTGTCACAGGGCGACAAGGCCTTTCGCGGAAATCAGGTATATGAATGGCTATGGAGTAAAGGAGCGCACGGTTTTGAAGACATGTCAAACTTGTCAAAGGAAACACGTGTGATGCTGGAACAATATTTTGTCATCAACCATATCCAGGTTGATACCATGCAGCACAGCTCAGACGGCACCATTAAAAATGCCGTTAGGCTACACGATGGTCTTGTTGTAGAATCTGTATTGATCCCGACCGATACACGCACCACAGCTTGTGTATCGTCACAGGTAGGATGCAGTCTTGATTGTAATTTTTGTGCTACCGCCCGTTTAAAGCGTATGCGTAATCTGGCTCCAGATGAAATTTACGACCAGGTATTGGCTATTGATCAGGAAAGCAGGCTATACCACAACCGACCTTTGTCAAATATTGTATTCATGGGTATGGGAGAACCTTTGATGAACTATCCGAACGTGATGAAGGCCATTGAAAAGATCACCTCTGATGAAGGGCTTGGAATGTCTCCGAAACGCATCACGGTCTCCACTTCCGGTGTATCCAAAATGATCAAAAAAATGGCAGATGATGAGGTTAAGTTTAAACTTGCCGTCTCTCTCCATTCAGCAATTGAGGAAACACGGAACCGCATTATGCCCTTTACCAAAAGTTTTCCGTTACCTGAATTACGGGAAGCATTAGAATATTGGTACCGAAAAACAAAAAGTAAGGTTACTTACGAATATGTGGTTTGGAAAGGGATTAATGATGACAAAAAAGCAATTGATGCTTTGGTAAAGTTTTGCAAGTATGTTCCTTGTAAGGTAAACCTTATAGAATACAATCCCATTGATGATGGAGAGTTCCAACAGGCAGATCCATCTGTCACAGAAGCTTATATAAAAGCTCTTGAACATGCTGGTATTGTGGCCAAGGTACGACGTTCTCGTGGAAAGGATATTGATGCGGCCTGCGGGCAGCTGGCCAATAAATCATAGAGTTAAAGAATCGGAATCCTTACAGGTTCCGATTTTTGTTTTTTTTTCATAGAGATAAGGTGTACCTTTAAGAGACTAAAGCGTAAATTATGAAAACAGAATATCATCGTGATGAGATAAAGAAACACCTCATTGAGTTAAAAGAAGAAGAAATAAGGAATCTGGAGTCAGCTGCCGTGACTTATGCAAAGGATGCAGATTTAGATGAAGAATCGGTAATTGATACAGATGATTTATCGCACCAAAGTCAGAGTACCGAAGCAGCGAGAAACATTCAAGCCCAGTTAGAGGAGGCACGGATGCAGCTTAATGCATTCCGGAAGATGCACCCTGAAAATTCATTGCTGATAGCGGAAGGAAGTATCGTCATAACCAACCAGATGAATTTCATAATAGGATTGTCTTTTAAAGATTTTGTATGGAAAGGTGAACGTTTTATAGGTATTAGTACGGATTCTCCTTTTTTTTCGGTTCTGGCCGATAAACGTACAGGAGATTCTTTCCGGTTTAGAGAGGTGGAATACATAATTGAACAAATTTTATAAAAATGGCGTCTATTACTATTATTGATCTAAATTTTCAACATGTCAAAGAATCCATCGGATGCTTTTTGATTCCGACAGAAAAGGGGCCTGTACTGATAGAGTCAGGACCTGAATCCACTTTTTCAGTGTTGAAAGAGGGAATTGAAAAGGCGGGTTACGCAATTTCGGATATTTATGCAGTTCTTCTCACGCACATCCATTTTGATCATGCAGGTGCCGCCTGGAAATTCGCCGAGGCAGGGGCCAGGATTTATGTACATGAAATTGGGCTGCCGCATTTGGCCAATCCTGAAAAATTATGGAATTCCGCTGCTCAGATCTATGGGGAAGATATGGAGCGTTTGTGGGGAAAAATGGAACCCATCGCTTCTGACCGCCTATTTGCAGCTAACGACGGAGATGTCATTGATTTTGGAGACGTGAAGTTCAAAGTAATCTATACTCCGGGGCATGCCGTGCATCATAATGCATATCAGCTTAACGAGAATATATTTACTGGTGACGTTGCAGGGTGTAAAATAGAAAACGGACCTGTTGTTCCTCCATGTCCTCCGCCCGATATCAATCTTGATTTATGGAAAGAATCTATTCAGAAACTCAGGGATGCTAACCCTTCTTATCTGTATCTGACACATTTCGCGAAGCATAATCAACCTTTGGAATTGTTATCTGATCTGGAAAAAGAGCTGGACAGCTGGGCAAACTTTATCAAACCCTTTTATGAAGCCCATATTCCTACGGAGGAAGTCATACCAAAATTTATGAAGTTTACTTCGGATGCTTTTAAATTAAAGGGATTAAGCGAAGAAGAAATACAGGTGTATGAATATGCAAACCCCAGCTGGATGTCGGTTAACGGGCTCCTTCGATATTGGAAATTAAAAGAACAAGGCAGAATTTAAAAAAAAAGCAGTGATTTTTCATTGCTTTTTTTGTTTTTACATGGAGGGCTGTACCGAAATGAATACAGCCTGAAAAAAAAATATATAAAAAAAGAAATCATTTACAACCTTTTCCGTTTCTTTTGCGTCTATATAATCAAAGAACCTAAAGTTTGAATTTATACGTATTAAATTTTTCAGAAACTCAGCTTGTCGAACAGGTGATGAACAGGAACAGGTTGGCTCAAAAACAACTGTTCGAACAGTATTCATCTAAGATGTTAAGTACATGCAGGCAGTATATTAAAGATTTTCACGATGCTGAGGATGTAATGTTACGCGCATTTATGAAGGTTTTTGAAAATATAGGTCAATACAGGAATGATGGGAGCTTCGAAGGATGGATAAGACGAATCATGATAAGAGAGAGTATTTCCTTTCTCAGATCCAGAAAACAGTTGATTTTTATAGAGGATACGCATCAGGCAGAATTGGGAAATCTGACGGTTGATATGGACGTACTCGGCGATTATCAGAAAATTATAGATGATCTGCCGAAAGGTTGTAAATATATTTTCATTTTAAATGTGATTGAAGGATATAAGCACCACGAAATAGCAGAGCTTCTGAATATTTCTGTAGGTACATCAAAGTCCCAGCTGGCTTACGCGAAAAAGATTTTGAAACAGAAGATAGAATTTAAAAGATAGATGATGGAGGAATTTGAAAAAAAAATAAGGAAATATTTCCGGAAAAGAGAGCTGGATGTATCGGATGATGCCTGGATCCGGATGGAAGCACTTTTAGACGGGAAAGTGGATAACAAAGGAAAAAAGAACATAAGATTCGTCTGGACCATAGCCGCTTCTTTTGTTGTTGCAGCTGGTTTGTGGACGTTTTTTAAGAAGGTTCAGTTCATTAATCCCGGGGAATTGGAAAGTAAGCCGGTATTCGTTGTTAATGATACAGTTACAGAAAAACTGAAAGAAGATACAGGTAATAAAACCTACGTGAACTCCTCTAACCGACGGTCGGAAAAAATGGTCCAAAAGCCCGTTTTGCAAAATATAAAGGAAAAAAGGGAAAAACATACCGAAATACAGCAGCAGTTGGGTGCAGGGGAGAAATTGCAGGAGGCAGTCGCAGTAAGTATGCCGTCTGAACCTCAGGGTAAACAGGAAGTAATAGCTTCGGTTCCCCAACAGGTTCCATCCCGTATTTATGTAAACCCTAATAAGTTGTTGCGAAATGCAGATATAGAAAGACAGCTTGACAATGTTGTCACAGACGGGAAAAATTTCTGGAATAAAGTAAAAGAAATCAATACAGTAGTAGAAAATTCTAATTAACAAACCTTATGATAAAGACAGTATTAAGCGCCATTATTACATTTGCATGTTTCAATATGCATGCACAGGAAGTGTTCAATACACCGCGTTATTCACAGACACCCGATGAGTTTACAAGAAAAGTCAATGATATATCGTATGATATTGATGTGATTATCAAAAACAACAAGGACAAACTTAAAGGCGAATTAAACGAAATAGAGAAGCGGGTTGAAAATAAAGAACTGACAAAGGAGGAAGCGGACAGATTGCGAAATGAAAAAGCGGAAGCCTATGCAAAGTTGATAGAGGAAGAAACCAAGGAGCAGGAAGAAAAAATAAAGGTCCTTATAAACAATAAGATCGAGGATAATATTAATTTCAGTGCCGATATGAGCGCATATCAACGAAAGCTCATTGAAAAGAAGGTTCTCTTTGTAGAAGAATTATTCTTTGGAAATAGTACGATGCTTTTCGACGGAAAGACCAATAAAGATATTTACAAACCAATGGCAATTTCTTCATTCGGTGTAAGTCTTGGAGTCAAAACGCGAATCGGGAAGGAGACATCGCACCTGTTCTGGAAATCTGACCTTGGAATGACGGCCCATATTTTCAGGTTACAACATAACAGAACCATAGTGGATGCAGGAAATGAAACCATTCTGGAAGAAGTGCCCTTTGCAACAAAAAGTTCAGGGATTTCGTTTTTTGATTTCCGTCTCTCCAACTATATCGAATATGATTTTTCAAAGAAAAAATATGATGATTTCGGAAATCAGATCATCAAGTCCCGTAAGTCGTTTTATGTGGGGTTAGGTGGATATATCGGATTGAATTCGAAAATAGATGCCGTGCTTAAATATGAAATGGACGGGGAAGATTATACACAAACAACCAATTCGCGGTTTAACTCGGAAAATTTTGTGTATGGCGGAGGCGTGTATGTCGGTTATAAATTTATAAGCCTTAAAGCAACTTATAATTTTAACCAGTTATTTAAAAGATCCTTTGCAGATCAGAATGTATTTAATTTGAGTTTGGCAATTCAGGTAATATAGAAATGCCATAAGGATGCCTTAACGGCATCCTTTTTAATAATATAAAGTCAAAATAATGTTAAAATGGCATGTAGTTTGTTTAGAACTGTAACATATAAACAATTTGTATAACTTATTAAGAAAATAAACTATTTATGAAAAAAATACTATGCATTGCTTTGATAGCATTGAGTATGTCGGTTCAGGCTCAGTCCGTTGGAACTATAATCGAAAACAACGCTGCAATAAGTTCGGCCTCTGAAAATCCGGGATTGACGCTTAAGGAAAAGATTACGGTTGTGAATAGTGAGGTAGAAGCGGGGAACATTACAAAAGAACAGGCTTTTCTTATTATCTCGGAACTTTCTGATAAATCGCCGGATGAGGCGGTGGATGTTGTAAGTTCAGAAGCATATAATGAAGATTGGGGTGGAATCCACAATCCGTTTGAAGAAGCTATGGAGGTGAAAATGGATACGATCGTAAAATATCGTACTGAAGTATCTCCTTTCATTGCATTTGGTATTGGAAATGTTACTACTGATAACATGTTTGCTAATTCTGAATTCGGGTATATGCGCTCAAATTATGTGGAATGGGGAATCGCATTCAGAACACCTTTTAGTAAAACGGATAACAAGTGGGGAATACGTTATGGTCTGAGTTTTAAGTATAATGGATTGGCAACGACTGACAATAAAGAATTTACATTGAACGGAGATCAGACTTTAACCGCGGTGTCTGATAAAAATCTTCGTAAAGGTTATGCATATTTAAGAAATACCTATATCAGTATTCCTTTCTCGTTGGATTTTTCCACTGCTACCAAAACATATAATGCAGCGAATCGTAAATTTGTAAAAAGCCAGGGGTACAGTTTTGGAGTTGGAGGTTATATAGGGTATAACATTAATTCAAAACAACATCTGCGTTATAATGATGAAAAGGGATATAAAATTTATGAGCAGCAAAAAGGAGACTGGAATGTGAATGATTTCCAGTATGGTCTTACGGCATATGTAGGTAAGGATAGGTTTAAAATTGTTGCAAAATATGATTTGAGTCCTGTGTTCAGTAATAATACTGTGGATCAGAACTATTGGAGTCTTGGTCTTCAGATAGGATTGTAAGGTGCAATAAAAAAAGCCAGCTTATTTGAGCTGGCTTTTTTTATTGCACGGGTGGAGGGATTCGAACCCCCATCAACGGTTTTGGAGACCGCTATTCTACCCTTGAACTACACCCGTAATTCAGTTTCGGTTGCAAATATAAGTGCAAAAACAACATAAAACCTAATGTTTCTGAGAATTGTAATGTAATATTTTTTAATTGGTTGATATTAAAGGTTTTTATCTTCTTGTGAAATTGAAGCCGGAAACCGGAGATTTTTATTCTTGCCTATTAATATGGAAATGAATTTTTGAAAACAGTTGTAAGACATATAGCTGTTTTTTGTTTTTGAAGTAGATTTTAAGCGGCGTATAAGCCGAAGAATAACGTTGAGGTTCTGAATTCAGGGGCTTTTTTTGATAAGGATGAGTTGTAATTGTTTGATATTTAGCAAATAGAAAAATAATGAAAAAAAAAGGTTTAGAAATATTAGGAAAAGGGGAATAAAAGGGATTACATTTGCAACCGCAATACCGAAGCGACGTTCTTTAAAAGATTAGGAAACAGATCAGATCATTTTTTTTAAAAATAATTTGGAGGATAAGGGAAGAGTTTTATATCTTTGCCTTCCGTTTGAAAAACAAAAACGGGCGATTAGCTCAGTTGGTTCAGAGCATCTCGTTTACACCGAGAGGGTCGGGGGTTCGAATCCCTCATCGCCCACAGATTCTTTTAAAAATTTTCTAAAAA